>OBWC01000013.1_pt1 | contig 237761 bp, 198 predicted proteins | sample 1501341 | NCBI WGS metagenome assembly OBWC01 (sample SAMEA2580033, study PRJEB22360) | human gut metagenome | biome: human gut; feature: human-associated habitat; material: faeces | place: Denmark | collected 2008/2010 | reverse complement strand
ACGATATTAAAAGAAAGGAAATATGTGATAATTAACTTCCTAATTATCATACAAGAATAAAAATGATCAATTTCGATATTGAAGAGATGGAACAAAGCTCAGAAAAAGCAGAGATTGACTATAAAAAGAACGTGGATCAAAGAAATCAGGGAGTGAGTATGAATTTTACAGACATACAGGTAGAATTAAGGGAAATTGAAGCGCGTATAGAGCAGCTTCATTCAGAGATTGAAAAAATGAAACCGCAGGCAGAGGAAGAACAGAAGGAAAATTATGCAGCCATTACAAGACTGGCATATCAGCATCCGGTTAAGAATGAAACATTTTTAAAAACCACGGAGCATGTGAAAAAAATGACGATTGGCAGTCTTTCTTATTTTTTTGTGGCAGATAAACAGGATATTTATGACAGAATGCTGTATCTGTGCAGGTTGTCAAAAGGAATCGGGCTGGAATGGTCTGCGGAGGATATCTATAAGGAGGGACTTGGATTTGATGAGCGGGATATGGGTAATCTCTGCAGGGATCTTTGGGATGATAAATATGCCTATCTGACAGAAGCATTTATGATAGCAGGATTGTCAGAAGATGTGAGAAATTTCATGCCGGTTGTTGCAGATCTTGCACAGATGTTTGATTGTGACAAGGAAGAAATCCGGGTTATTGCACAGGTTGCAAAAAGTGTGCTGGAAGATAATACAGATATATTAAATGAAATTCAGGTAACTGTACCGGAACGCTGGTGTGGCCAGTTCAGGGATTATATTCCATATAAGTGGATCATAGATCAGAGAATAAAATGTGATGAGATCTGTACGGTTCGCTGGATGGGTAAAGACGAAAGTGATGAAGAGTATGAAGCTAAAAGCAATACAAATAAAACGATACCAGGAAGTACAGGAGAAAAGCAGGAAAGTAGAAAAAGGCAGCCGGCAACTGTAAAAATGCAATTGGAGAATGGAAACCTTGTAAAAAAAGGGGATTGTATTCTTGAGTATGATAAACTGTCTGTTTTTAGGGAGACAAAACAAGATTTGTTTAGGAGTTCAGAAATAAAAACAAAGAAACAGACAAAAAAGATTTTAGCTCCCTGTGATGGCATAGTGTATTATGTGGATTTTGAAAAAAAGAGCAGGATAGAGGGGAAAATGGATCACTATATGGCAATCTATGTGGTATCTTATTTTGATGACTATGACAGTTTTTTGTATGCAGTTCAGGGTTAATAAAAAAGCGTGTATATAAAATATTTTGCAATGGAAAGGAAGACACAGTATGGCAGTATTTACAGAAGATAACAAGGAGTTTCAGACATTTATTGACAATACAAATGCAATTATTACAGAGGTTACCGGACATGAAAAGAAAGAAGATATCAGTGAACTGCAGAGACTGGTATCAAATTTTAAAAAGAAAACAGAAGATTTTTATCGTACAGACAGGATGTTAAACATCGGTGTGATTGGACAGGTAAAAGCGGGAAAATCCACGTTTCTGAATACACTTCTTTTTGATGGAAAAGAGGTATTGCCGAAAGCACCGACACCTAAGACAGCAACCCTGACTAAAATGGAATATTCAGATAAGAACATCATTCAGATTGAGTACTATTCGAAAGAGGAATGGGAGGTACTTGAGGAAAATGCATGTGTGGATCTGGAGGATGAGATCTATACCTCAGCACGCGAAATTATTGAGATGGTAAGAAGGAATGGTGTAGACCCGGTCCCTTACCTGGAAAAGGGGAAGGACATCTTAGAATATGAGTCTTATGATGCTCTGGTTTCCGGTTTAAATAATTATGTAGGAGAGGATGGAAAATACACACCGATCGTAAAGGCAGTCACACTGTATCTCAACAAAGAAGAATTTAAAGGTCTGTCGATCGTAGACACCCCTGGTTTAAATGATCCGATCGCATCCCGGACAATCCGCACGAAAGAGTTTATGGAAGTATGTGATGTTGTATTTTTTCTGAGTCCGTCGACTGGATTCCTTGATAAAAGTGACTGGATCTTGTTGTCCAGTCAGCTCCCGCAGAAAGGTGTAAAAAAGCTGGTGCTGATTGCAAGCCGTTATGACAGTGGGGTCAGGGACGTTTTAAGAAAGCAGGAGGAGGATGACATCTTTGGCGATGACGAAAACACAACGGATAATGTTCCAAAAGCCTGCAGGATCGTGAAGAAGAAACTGACGAAAAGAGCAAAGGCAAAAGTCGAAGAATTTGTTGAAGATTTAGAGGCAAGAGAAAGTTCGCCGGAATTAATCGAAGTAATCAGGCAGTGTGCAAAGCCGATCATGATATCTTCACTGGCGTACAATATGATTGGCAAAGCGGAAAGTGAGTTTACGAAAGAAGAAAAAAATATGTATTCTGCGATCCGTCAATTTTCAACGGATATGGATTCCGACTTAAATTTACTTGGAAACTTTGATGAGGTTAAGGCACTGTTCCGTGAGGTAGTAACGGAAAAAGAACATATTTTTGAAGCGAAGGCAAAGGGATTTATTCCGGATGCGGTGGAAGAACTGCGTAATCTTCTGTTATCATATCAGGATAAAACAAACCAGCGCATCAAACTTCTGGAAGGAAATGAAAAAGAACAGCTGTTAGAACAGAAGAAACTGATCGAAAGTCAGATGAACAATATTAAGGCAGATATTGCAGCTGTTTTTGGAGAATTAAATGCAAAGATTGAATCAGAAAAAGCGGTTGGGATCAGAGAACTCCGGGATTCCAGTAAGGATTATTTAAATATCAGGGAAAGAACCGGTAGTAAAACAAGTACAGGTTCTTATACGACAGGGCATTTGTTTTGGAAAAAAACACATGTATATACATACGAGGAACACTATTCTTACTGCATAGCAGCTGATGCGATCGAGAATTTGAAGAAATATGCGCTGGAGGCTTCCAATCAGGTGGAGGAAGTGTTTAGCGAGGCTATGCAGATGAAAGAAGTAAAACGAAAACTGTTAAATGTAGTGGTAAATAATTTTGATATGGGAAGTGAAAAATACGATTCTTCGCTGTTTAGGATTATGGTGGAGGAGACGATCAGCAGAATTGAGTTTCCTGTTTTTGATATGGATATTTCGGATGCCATGAGTGGGATTGCGGGCAAGTTTAATGGGGAACTTACTTCAGCACAGGAGAAAACGGAATTATCTACCGCATTGTCTAAGGCTATTTCAAACATTTATGGAGAGTTGTGTGACAGATTAGAGAAAGAGGTAAAGAGTTTTGAAACAAAAATGTCTGCAATCAGCCAGAAGGTGGAAGAGAGTCTTTTGAACAATATAACAGAAGAGTTTGGAAATTTGATCAGCCAATGCGAAAATAAGGAGAACGAGATTGCTGCATATAAAGAATATGCTGCGATTTTGGAAAAGAAGTTAGCAGAATTAAAAGCGTAAATGGAGGATGGATTTATGCTGAGTGAGATACAGACAACGCAAAATAAATTGAGCCGGACATTAGACAGTTCATTAAATAATGCGGCAGCGATCATTACAAAAAGTTATCTTGACCGTTTGGAAACCTATGACATTATGCGGCCATCAGAGGAAGATATTGATGTAGATATTGTAATGTGTGGAAAGTTTTATAAACTTACCAGACTGGTGCTCAACAAGGAAGAAAATTTTTTAAACAAACTGACCACGATCGTGAATGTAGCTTCTTCCATTGGCTGTAGCATTACAACGATTATAAGAAGTGATGGTTATCGTATTGATTATTATTTAGGTATTTTATCAAAAAATGCAAGAAACCAGAATGAAATCAGCCGGAACAGAAGAATTGCAAATGCAGAGGCTTTCAAAGGTGCATTATCAGGAAACCTGATTGGATCGGAGTTGGAAGAAATATCAGACGATAAGGTGGAACTGTTTCAAAAAGAGGTTTTAAAGAAAAAGGGAAATTGTTATTCTGCGGTATCGGGGATCGTGGCACTTCGTGATGAGGGAGATAGAAGCACAGAAGGGTATGTGCAGGGAATTGAGAATCTGACGGATTCTTTAAAGGGACAAAAATATACGATCGTTATGCTGGCCGATCCAGTAGACACCACTGAGATCCAGGTGATCAAACAGGGGTATGAGATGCTGTATACGCAGCTTTCTGCTTTTGCAGGCAGTACGGTAACACTCAATGAAGGTGATACATCATCTATTTCAAAGGCAGAAACAAACGGAATATCAGAAGGGATCTCCAGGGGAATTGCAATGACGCAGAGCAAAACGAGATCCAGCGGAAAATACTTTGGGGGCAGTGCAGGTGTAGACGTCGGTTTTAATATGGGAGCCATCAATCTTGGATTTGAGGTTGGAATCAATGCGGGGAGGAACAGCGGCACCGCAGATACAGCGGGTAAAACGAATTCAACAATGAGAGCAAGCCAGCAGAGCCGTGCATTTACAGATACGGTATCTTCCACAAAAACGACAGGAAAAAGCCTGCAGCTTAATTATGAAAACCGTTCTGTAAAGTCATTACTTGATAAAATAGACCAGCATCTGCAGCGCCTGGATGAGTGTGAAAGTTTTGGGGCATTTGACTGTGCAGCGTATGTGATTGCGGATAACAGAGAAACTTCTCTCATGGCAGCAAGTAATTACAATGCCTTAATGCGGGGAAAACAATCCTGTGTGCAGGCATCGCATATCAATTCGTGGTCAAAACCGGAGGATACAGATATTCTGGGAAAATATTTAGGTTCTCTGGTGCACCCGAGATTTTTGCAGGATAAAGAAAACAAGGTGGTTGTTACACCGGCATCTATTATAAGTGGAGATGAGCTGGCAATACAGATCGGTCTTCCGAAAAAATCTGTTTCAGGGATTACAGTGATACCGATGGCTCCGTTTGGACGGAATATAGAATGTGGTTCTGGTCCAACGATTGATCTTGGAAATCTTTATCATATGGGACATAACGAGGGTGGAAATGGAAGAGAACAAAAGGTAAAAATCGACATGCAAAGCCTGACGATGCATACATTTATCACCGGATCAACAGGAAAAGGAAAATCGACAGCAATTTATACGATGCTGGATCAGTTAATGGAGCACAAGGTGAAATTTTTGGTCATTGAACCAGCGAAAGGAGAGTACAAAAACAGATTTGGCAGTTATAAAGATATAAAAATATTTGGGACAAATTATAAAAAAATGTCGCTCCTTCGTATCAACCCGTTCAGTTTCCCGGACGATATTCACGTTTTAGAGCATATTGACCGGTTGATTGAAATATTTAATGTGTGCTGGCCAATGTATGCTGCAATGCCGGCAGTTTTAAAGGATGCGGTTGAACATGCCTATATCGCTGCCGGATGGAATCTGGAGAACTCTGAGTGCAGATATCATGACACACATGGAAATGCATTGTATCCGTCGTTTATTGATGTATTAAATCAGATCAATGTGGTGATGGATGATTCTGCTTATTCGTCCGACAGTAAGGGGGATTATAAGGGAGCACTTTGTACCAGGCTGAAATCGTTGACCAATGGACTTTATGGTCAGATATTTACCAATGATGAACTTACTGCGGAAGAATTGTTTGATTCTAATGTTATTATTGATCTGAGCAGAACCGGATCGGGAGAGACAAAGTCACTTATTATGGGATTGCTTGTGATGAAATTACAGGAGTATCGTATGGCAGGTGCGGGGAAAGGAAATGCGGCGCTTCAGCATGTAACTGTACTGGAGGAGGCACACAATATCCTGAAACGCACATCAACAGAGCAGTCCGGGGAGAGTGCAAATGTACTTGGAAAATCAGTGGAAATGCTTGCAAATTCGATTGCGGAAATGCGTACCTATGGAGAGGGGTTTATCATTGCTGACCAGGCTCCGGGGTTGATGGATATGTCCGTGATCCGCAATACCAATACCAAGATCATTTTAGGACTGCCGGATATGGAAGACAGGGAACTTGTGGGCAGAGCAGCAAATTTAAATGAAGACCAGATATCAGAGTTGTCCAGGCTAAAAACGTTTGTTGCAGCAGTTTATCAGAATAACTGGTTAGAGCCTGTATTGTGTAACATCGATACCAATTTTAAGAAAAATTCTCTGTATTGTTATAAAGGGGAAAGCGAAACACGCACAGATAAAAATAAATTTGTTGAATATTTGCTGATACCTGTCAACCAGAGAAACAAACTGGACAGGAAATATATAACGGATCTTACTGATGAGGTATATAAATTATCAATACCATCGGAAGCCAAAAGAGCGTTTATCAGGTATACAAAAACGAATGATAAAGAAGAAATCCAGAAATTAAGATGTCAGGTTATTTATCATATTTTTAATTCGGAAATTGCGTTTGAGATGCTGCGAAAACAGGAAGGAAATATTGATACATGGTATTGTGCTATGAGAGAAATACTTGATCCGGCAGTTACGTTGATGAGTGAAAATGACCAGAAAAAAATCGTGGCACTTTTGACAAGGGAAAAGGCACAGATAGATGGGAAAGAGACGTCACGAACTTTATTTGAAAGATTAATGGACTATATGTAGAGAGGTGTGAAGTTATGCATCTGGAAAATGGAGCAAAGGAAATAACGGAAATTCAAGGGAAAAAAGATGTAAGACAGGAGTTCAGTGCAGAAGCACTGGCTAAGTTTGACCAGATTTTAGAAGTTGACAAGATTGAAAAAACGGATAATGCAGAGGCAGATCTTGAAAAAGTATTAAGCCAATATTTTAAGGATATTAAAGAAAAATCAGAATGTCCGGATACATTTTCAGATAGGCCATTTGAAGCTTACGATTTAAAGAAAATTACTCCGGAAGAAAATGCAGTTATGCGGGAAGAATTTGCGGATAAGAAAGAGATGTTAAAAAGGAGTTGGGAGGAAACAAACGGCCGGGAGTGGCCGAAATATGGGCATGATGTATATTCTGCAAATGGTAATCTGATTCGTAAAGAAGGAAGTGACTACGATGCACATCATATACAGCCTTTAGGTATGGGTGGAAAGAACGAGTCAGCAAATATTACACCACTAGATGCACAGGTGCATTATGACAAGCAGGGAGTACATGCAGCCGATAGTCCGTACAGTAGATTAAATGAAATGTTAGGGGGAATAGATTAATGACAAAAAAACAGTATTTAGAGCAGATTTTAAAAGAAACAGTTGATGGCGGAAGAGTGTCAGAAGTTGAACGGGTATATGGAGCAGAACTGCCGGAAGTTTTAAAAAAAATTATTTCAAATAATGAAGAAACAATATTTTTGGATGATGGTGTCAGAATCTTAGCTTTTAAAGAAATTTTGAATGCAAAAGAAGAACTGCATGTTGATTTTAAAGCAGATGGGATCATTCCAGTTGCAGACTGTGGTGAAAATGATTTTATTGTGTACCATTTTAAAGAAACATTCTGGTCTAAATTTAACATTATTGATGAGATATCTTTTAAGAAAGAAAAAAGTATCGAAGCATTGATAAAATAAGGGTGAAACAATATTCTGGCTGCAGAAAACAAAATAAAAGTATTAAGGATAGATATGATAATGTTTTGAGATGAAAAATGGAGATGAGGTTATGGAAAAAAAGGAGCCGATAGATAAAAGATCAAAAGCAGATCGTGTTCTGCGGATGTACGACCTTTTGATGCGTGGTAAAGTGATTAACAAAGCCGCTGCTGGACAAAAGTTCGGTGTGGATGAAAAAACGATTCAAAGAGATTTAGATGACATCCGCTGTTATCTGAACGAACGTGTCAATGATTTTGGTATCCAGAATGAGCTGATCTATGACAGAAGGAAGAATGGTTATCGGCTTGAGCAGGAAGAAGGAATGCGTTTTTCCAACGAGGAAGTGCTTGCTATTACCAAAATATTGTTAGACAGCCGTGCATTTACCAAAGACGAAATGATGCAGATGTTAGATAAGCTGATCGAGTGCTGTGTGCCGCCGCAGAACCAGAGCCTTGTCAGTGAACTGATTGCCAATGAGCGTTACCATTACATTGAACCGCAGCATCACAGGGTATTCATTGATAAGATGTGGCAGATCGGACAGGCAATTCATGAGAAAAAATGCATTGAGATCGGTTATGAGCGTACAAAAGATAAAAAAGTTGTGAAGCGGAAGGTAGAACCGCAGGCAATCCTTTTTTCCGAATTTTATTTTTATCTGGCTGCAAATATTGAAGGGATCGATAAAGAAAAAGCATTTGATGTGGCAAATGATGCGTTTCCAACCATTTACCGGATCGACCGGATCCTAGAACTTCAGGTGTTGGATGAACACTTTAATATTCCGTATAAAGACCGGTTTGAGGAAGGAGAATATCGAAAACGAATACAGTTCATGTATGGCGGGAAATTACAGCGTACGAAGTTCTGGTATAAAGGAACCAGTGTGGAGGCGATATTAGATCGCCTGCCGACTGCAAAGATCCTGAAGGAGGAAAACGGAAAGTTCTTAATTTCGGCTGAAACATTTGGCAAGGGCATTGATATGTGGCTGCGAAGCCAGGGAGATTATGTTGAAGTTGTAAAAAATTAAAAAAGTTTTTGAGATGGACAGATGGTGTCTTAGGTACAAGCTATAATAAAAGAAAAATTATTCACCGGATAAACGTAAAAATTCATCCATAAATTGTTGTACTAAAGCACGGGAGGAAGGATTGATCGAACGATATTTTTTTAAAAAGGCAAGCTCATCTTCATTGAGAGCCGTCTCGGACACTTCCTCTACTTTATGGGCACACGAAGAATAGCCAATCAGATAATCAACAGATACGTCAAAAATATCTGCCATGGCTTCTAACATGTCGATATTCGGTTCATTGGTATTATTTTCGTACTTACAGATGGTCTGCTGGCTGACGTTCAATTTATCAGCAAGAGCCTGCTGGCTTAACCCCATCTTTAGTCTCAAATCTTTTAATCGATTCATGATTTGTAATCTCCTAGGTAATACTTTTATTTTATCAGTTGAGAAGAAATATATACAACGCGGGAAAAGGGTTGAAATATACATTTTAATGGAGTGAAATAAAAATGTTACAGAGTATTTATCAAATATCTAAAAATATTAATTGAAAGGAAACATATGGATCAACATCAAGAAAAAATAGAGTTATTGAAAAAATACTATACTAAAATTCAAACAATATCTGGATTTCAGATAGGAAATGATATTTCTCGAAAAAAATTAGACAATGCAAAAAAGAAATTTGCATCGGGATTAGATGAGAGTACGGTAATTGGATTTTATGACACCACAGTTGCAGGAAGCGGAAAATCCGGATATTTATTTACAGATACAAAGGTATATTATCTGGAAGTATTAGAGAAACCAAAGAAAATCTGGTATGACGACATCGAAGATATTGAGTTATATGACATAGCGAATAAAGACTGCAATAATGAATTGCAGATAAAATTGTATGATGGAACAAAAATAGATTGGACAAGTATTTATCTTAATAAAACACCATTGTATCGTTTTTTTAAAGAATTGCTTGCGTTGATAAGACAGCCTGCAGAAGATAATATTGAGAAGTTAAATGTACAGACTGATAAATCAGAAAATTATGGAGCAATGGCGGGTGGAATTTCGAGTGCAGCATATGGTCAGATAAATAAATTATATGAAGAAGAAAAATTCCATGGAAGACAGGGACATGGATTTGCTGCAGAGAGAGCCAACAATTTGTATGATAATTTGACAGGACATGGTGCAAAGATAGTTGGTGATGATAATGTGAAAAATGGCGCAGACAGAATGGTAGATGGAATATTTATTCAATCAAAATATTGCCAGACAGGTTCTGCCTGTGTTAATGAATGCTTTGATGAACAGGGAAATTTCAGATATCTGAAAGATGGAAAGCCAATGCAGATTGAAGTCCCATCAGATAAATATGATGCTGCGGTAGAGGCTATGCAAGATAAAATACGAAAAGGGAAAGTACCAGGTGTAAAGGATATTAATGAAGCAGAAAATATTGTTCGAAAAGGACATTTTACTTATGAACAGGCTAGAAATATCGCAAAAGCAGGAACTGTGGAGTCTATAACATATGATGCTGCTAATGGAGCAGTTGCTGCAAAATCAGCATTCGGTGTGACGGCGATGATTGCATTGGCAACTAATTTATGGAACGGGGAAGAACTCGAGAAGTCTTTAAAGATAGCGACAGCTTCAGGATTAAAAGTTGGAGGAACTGCATTTGTTACATCTGTTCTTGCAGGACAGCTGTCAAAAGCAGGATTGAATAGTGCACTTGTCGGAAGTTCGGAAGCGATAGTTTCTGTTATGGGACCGAAGGCATCAGCACTGCTTATTAATGCTTTTCGTGATGGTGGCAATATTTATGGTGCGGCAGCTATGAAAAGTGCAGCTAAATTGCTGAGAGGAAATGTAATAACTGCAGGTGCAACAGTGGTGATACTATCGTCATTTGACATTGCAAATATATTTCAGGGACGTATATCTGGAAAGCAGTTATTTAAAAATCTTGCTAATACAGCAACCACGGTTGCAGGAGGAACAGGTGGATGGATTGGTGGTGCAGCAGTGGGGTCAGCAATTTTGCCTGGAATCGGGACAATTGTGGGAGGATTGGTTGGTTCTGTTGTAGCAGGGGCTGCAGCAGGAAAGGCAACGGAAACAGTTCTTGGAAATTTTATCGAAGATGATGCTGATGAGATGGTTAGAATTATTCAGAAAGAATTTGAGAAACTTGCAAAAGATTATTTATTAAATCAAAAGGAGGCAGAAAAATCAGTTGACAGACTGGGAGAAAAATTAGATGGAAGTATATTGAAAGACATGTATGCATCTTCAAATAGAAGAGAATATGCAAGAAATCTTCTGGTACCCATTATTGAAAGTGAAGTAGCAAAACGTAAATATGTTGCAGCAGTAACCAATCAACAGATGGTTCAAAGTCTGAAAGATGTTCTTGAAGACATGTCGGAACATGTGAAAGAGGATGATTTAGAGAATATTGCATTTACATAGAATACCAAATTGCTTTATGGGAGAAGAATATGGAGAGGAATATTGAAATAATTGATAAACTGCATTCGTATGTTTGGGCTAAGGAGAATGAAATTGTCATAAAAGAATATTTTGTAGACAATATAACATTTGATAATTTAAGAGATTGTCTTATTGGAAATGCAAAAATTCTTGAGGAGGATTTTGAAAAACAGATATATGTGGTAACTGTTGATAGTGGTATCAATAATATGAATGGGGCATTAATTGTAATACAACGAGTAGATAACAATAAACTAAGTTTGGCAGGCTATGCAAGAGAGGGTTGGATTAACCAACATACAGCAGAAAAAGCAATTTTAAAGATAATAGAACAAATAAAATCTAAGTATAAAGAATGTGCTTTATTGTAGAGAGTAGATGAAAAACATATCACTACAGAGCATGAGTGGGAAAAAGGAAGTCAGCGGTTCTAAAACTAAGTAGAAAATCAGTACACACATTTTGTGCAGATATTACAAAAATAATAAAAAATATGTGATACTACTGACAGATATATGTCGGCATGTTACAATCTATTTAAAGCATTACATTCTAACAAAATCTATAAGGTAACATACGCCGTTTCAAAACAAATCAAAACCACATTAAAGGCTGCATATTAACATGCGAGCCACTCAGAATTTTCAATGCTTTTAAATCACCAGTAAATCAAAATAAAAGCAGGGAGAATTCGAAAATATCAGACGGTTCTCCCGAATAAAAGGGAGGAAACGATTATCGCGCAAAGGACAAAGAAAGCGTTAGCAGACAAGGTAAAAAAGATCCAGTGGCATCCTGCATTTTATGCGGCGGCGGAACTGGAATTAAAGGAAAACATCGAGGAACTTGATTTAATATCAGAGTATCACCTAAGTAAAGAACCGATCCGTATTGATCTTCTGATCATAAAAGAAGAAAATGCAGAAAAAGTGATGAAAAATGAAATCGGTCATATCATGCGAAAGTACAATGTGTTAGAATACAAAGGACCGGGAGATGAACTGTCGATAGACACTCTTTACAAAACACTTGGATATGCCTGCCTTTATAAAGGATATGGGAAAACGACCAATGAAATTCCAGCAGAAGAATTAACAGTATCCTTATTTCGAGAGGCATATCCAAAAGAACTATTTTTGGAATTGAAAAGGAAAGGATATACCTTAGAAGAAAAATATCCCGGCATTTATTACGTGGGAGGGAACATTTTATTCCCAGTGCAGATCGTGGTGAGCAGCAGGTTAAGCCGGGTTATGCACAGCAGTCTAAGAATCTTATCTGCAAATGCCGATATAGAGGATATCAGGAAGTTCTTAGAACAGACAGAAAATATGAAGACACCGCGGGAGCGGAATAATATAGACGCGGTATTACAGGCGAGCGTCAGTGCGAACTATGAAATATATCAAAAGGTAAGGAGGGCTAATGGTATGTGCGAAGCATTACGGGAATTAATGAAAGATGAAATAGAGCAGGATGTAGCGAGAGGAGAAGCGAGAGGAGAAATGCGTGGCAAAGCCGAAGGTATTGTTGAAATGGGATATGAGTTTGGCCTCTCTGAAAGTGCTATTTTGGAACGGTTGCAGAAAAAACTAAATATATCATTACAGACTGCACAGGAATATCTCAAAACTTTTGGAAAACAAGTGGTATAAGTTTAGAAAATATATTAAAAAAACAAAGCATTACATTCTAACAAAATCTATCAGGCAGCATACGCCGTTTCAAAACAGGTCAAAACCATGTTAAGGGCTTTGTATATCAATAAGCAAGCCACCACGTCGGATATCAGAATTTTCAATGCTTTTAAATCACCAGCCAAATAAAAGTAAAAGCAGGGAGGATTCGAAAATATTAGACGATTCTCCCGAATAAAAAGGGAGGAAACGATTATCGCGCAAAAGACAAAGAAATCGTCATCAGACAAAGCCAAAAAGATCCAGTGGCATCCTGCGTTTTATGCAGCAGCGGAACTGGAACTAAAGGAAAACATCGAGGAACTTGATTTAATCTCGGAGTATCATTTGAGTAAAGAACCGATCCGTATTGATCTTCTGATCATAAAAGAAGAAAATGCAGAAAAAGTGATGAAAAATGAAATCGGTCATATCATGCGAAAGTACAATGTGTTAGAATACAAAGGACCGGGAGATGAACTGTCGATAGACACTCTTTACAAAACACTTGGATATGCCTGCCTTTATAAAGGATATGGGAAAACAATCGATGAAATCCCGGCGGACGAACTGACCGTGTCATTGTTCCGTGAAGCATATCCAAGAGAACTGTTTTTGGAATTAGAACGAAAAGGATATGTACTGGAAGAAAAATATCCAGGTATTTATTACGTGAGAGGGAACATTTTATTCCCGGTGCAGATCGTGGTGATCAGCAGGTTGAACCGGACTATGCACAGCAGCCTAAGAATCTTATCTGCAAATGCCGATATAGAGGATATCAGGAAGTTTTTAGAACAGACAGAAAATATGAAGACACCGCGGGAGCGGAATAATATAGACGCAGTATTACAGGCAAGTGTCAGTGCGAATTATGAAATATATCAGAAGGTAAGGAGGGCGAATGGTATGTGCGAAGCATTACGGGAATTAATGAAAGATGAAATAGAGCAGGATGTAGCAAGAGGAGAAGCAAGAGGAGAGGCAAGAGGAGAAATGCGTGGCAGAGCGGAAGGAATTGTAGATACATGTTGTGATCTAGGGTTGCCAGAAGACGCTATTTTAGAGCGGTTGCAGAAAAAACTAAATATATCATTACAGACTGCCCAGGAATATCTAAAGACTTTTGGAAAACAGATCGTAAAAAATTAACGAACGTCAGGAAAATCAAAAACATATGAACTATCAGCAAAAAGATTTAGTGAGAATAGCAAAACGGGAAAACAATACCAAAAGAAGTTATCTGGTAGTAGATCCACTGCAGGGAAAACATGTTCCGGTAGAACCTTCGAAAGCACTGAATTTATTTAAAAGTCTTGCAGAGAAGCTTCAGGGAAAATATGAAGGCGAGAGGCTGCTTTTGATCGGTTTTGCAGAAACTGCAACAGCAATCGGTGCGCAGGCTGCGATTACTCTGGAAACAAAGTATATCCAGACAACACGGGAAGTAATACCGGATGCCAGATATTTATTTTTTTCGGAAGCGCACAGCCATGCGACTGAGCAGAAATTGGTAAAAGATGATATAGACCGTGTGATAAATGATATTGACAGGATAGTATTTATAGAGGATGAGGTGACCACTGGGAATACGATCATGAATATCATTAAGATCATAACAAAAGAGTATCAGAAAAAAACAAAATTTGCAGTTGCTTCATTGTTAAATGGAATGACAGAAGAATACTTAAAAATTTATCAGGATGAAAAAATAGAACTTCATTATCTGGTAAAAACGGATCATTCCGGATACGGTACGGTTGCGGAGCAGTATAGATGTGATGGTTTATATATTTGTGCGATACCGGAGAATCATACGCATGAAAGCGCGGATATTGATGTGCAATCAGAGAAGAATATGCGGGAACATATCATATCAATTCCCGGATGGATGAATGCAAGACGTTTCGTTGACGCAAAACAATATGAGGCTGCATGCAGAAAACTTGCGGAAACTGTAATCGTGGAAACGAGTGTGAAACAGGGTGAGCGCGTACTTGTGATCGGCACGGAAGAGTTTATGTATCCCGCACTTCTGACAGGTCAGGAAATAGAAAAAATAGGATGTGATGTCCGCTGCCATTCTACGACTAGAAGTCCGATCGCGGTCAGTACCGAGGAAGAGTATCCACTGCATTGCAGATATGAACTGTGCAGTTTATATGATCCGGAACGAAAGACTTTTATTTATGATCTGGAAAACTATGACAGGGTTATCGTTATGACGGATTCGGCATTAGCGTCGTTAAAAGGATTAGAAACGCTGATTTACGCACTTCGGATGAAAAATGAAAATATATCTGTGATCCGTTGGTATTAAAGAGAATATAGGAATGAGGACAAAAATGAGAAGTTCATACAGCGATGAGGATGTGATCCTTTTACTAAAAGATATCACCGGCATGGTGCAACCACAGCCGACTGAAGAGAGAGAAAAACTGATACAGGCAGGAAAACATTACAGTGAAATGCTGCCGGTCGAATATGTCCCGACAGAAAAATATATGCAGGTGTACCGGGAAGCGTTGAAAAATTATGCAAAACCGGTAGCACTTGCTGTCGGAAGACTTGCAGATAAGATCATTGAAAAAAAGGGACAGGACATTGTGCTCGTCTCACTGGCTCGCGCCGGTATTCCAATCGGAATTTTAGTCAAAAGATATATTGCAAAAAAATATCAGGTCAATGTACCGCATTATTCCATTTCCATTATCCGCGGCAGAGGGATTGATGACAATGCGATGAAATATCTGTTAAGCCGGTATGAACCGGGACAGTTATTGTTCGTGGACGGATGGATCGGAAAGGGCGCGATTTTAAATGAATTAAAAAAGGATCTTGCGCAGTATGAAGGTGTATCATCCGATATCGCAGTCATAGCCGATCCTGCCAATGTGACAGAACTGTGCGGTACGCACGATGATATTTTAATACCGAGTTCCTGTCTTAACAGCACTGTGTCAGGACTGATCAGCAGGACATTCTTAAGGAGTGATATCATTGGAAAAGATGATTTCCATGGAGCCGTCTATTACGGAGAATTAAAAGATTCGGATCTGTCCTATGAATTTATCCATACGATCGAGAACGAGTTTGAGATGGATGTGGAAAAAGAAAATAAGTGTGTGGAAAGCTCTGGTATTGACGAGGTAAAACAGATTGCAAAGACATTTGATATTGATGATATCAATCTGATCAAACCGGGAATCGGCGAGGCAACAAGAGTATTGCTGCGAAGAGTTCCATGGAGGATATTGATTGATGAGAGGTACAAGGGCGATCCGCAGCTGGGGCATCTGGTGAGATTAGCTGAGGAAAAAAATGTGCCGATCCAGTATTATCCGATGAAACATTATAAATGCTGCGGTATCATTAAAAAAATGTCAGATATATAAAAAATACTGCCGGTTTCCAGGAAAATTTATGCATACGTCAGTTTGGTCTCGTCATGCCAAAGAAATTTATGTATACATCAGTCTGGTCTGTCATGCCAAAGAAATTCGTGCATACATAAGTTTAGTCTGTTATGCCAAAGACCTCTGCAAGAAATAAGATTTTTTCTGCCCAGTTATGGTGGGTTTTGTATTCGTTCATGCGTTCACCCGCAAGATTTCCGGAGACAAGCGAGTCTGATTTTTTATCCCAGTTTAAAATTGCTTTTGCATCGTTAAAATCTGATCTTGTAACCTGATAAACTTTGTTTACGACAGAAATCTGATTTGGATGAATGACTGTTTTTCCGGTAAAGCCGCAGAGTTTATCATCTTTTAGTTCCTGAATCAGCCCATTTTCCCAATTATACCCGGAATAATATTCCCATACCGGTCCGGAAACGACGTAGTCCATGCCGTAAACAGTTATGATATCAGAAAAAATATCAGCGACAGGTCTGATCCGGTGAATGGACTCGTCACAATGACGGCGGAATCCAAACATGTGACACAGATCATTTCCTCCGACACGAATATTTAAAACGAGATCTTCCACATGGGAAAGCCTGTCTTTCAGATCATACAGGATATCGATACGGTGCCGCAGGTCAATGATAGAAGAACTCTCATAGATCGGCATCATATATAATTTCCTGGAAGCCTGTTCGTTAGCCCGGATCATTTCTTCTATATAAGAGCTGGCGTTGTCAGCAGTAAATTTCGGTATGATATAACCGGTGATCACTTTTATGCTTTCCCCAAAAGCCTTCGTTAAACGTTCAATCTGGCCGGCATTGCGGACACGGATAAAGATTTTCGGAAGGTAAAAAGGATGATCCTGAAAACTTTCAAATATCTGATGGATGGAAGAGATAAGATCCTGCTCTGCTTCTGTCACATAGTTGTCATTGATCGTATCTTCAAGGCATAAAGCCAGAGAATATTTAGTTCCAAATTTTTCATGAATCACAGAGTCGGCAATCGTTTTTTTATTGGCGGGACAATAGAGCAGTGCACCGACACTGTAATAAATAATATCGTTTTTCAATTTGTAAAAATCCCCCTGAGTGTATAAAAACTCTTCAAAATATCACAAGTTTAACAACAGATTGCAAATTGAATTATAGCATTAATATAGGCAAAAAGATAGATAGATTCGATGCCGGACGTTTTCTTGAAAACAGGATGCCGGTATGCTATACTTTTAGATGATTTTTATAGAATATTGTGCTCTGTGAAACAGGGTTTTTGAGGAAGGAATAGTATGGGTAACGGTGGTAAAAAGATACGGCTGTCATTTAACTCTCCGGTTATTTTGGGATTTACGCTTGCCTGTTTTATCGTACTGATTTTAGATAAAGTAACAGGCAGTGCATCCACGCGTGCATTTTTCAGTGTTTACCGGTCATCGTTAGCAAGTCCGTTCACATACATCCGGTTTTTCGGACATGTGTTAGGACATGCCAGCTGGGATCATTTCTTTGGAAATATTATGATGTTACTGGTTGTAGGACCGCTTTTGGAAGAAAAATACGGTTCGGCAAATATTCTCTTTGTGATTTTAGCGACAGCGCTGGTAACGGGTGTGATCAATTTCATATTTTTCCCACATGTCCAGCTCCTTGGGGCAAGCGGTGTTGTATTTGCGTTCATATTACTCGCATCTTTAACAAGTATTGAGGAGGAAAAAATCCCGCTGACCTTTATTCTGGTTGCACTGATCTATATCGGGCAGCAGGTGTATGATGGTATCTTTATCAGGGATAACGTCTCGAATCTGACGCATATTTTAGGAGGCATTGTCGGGTCAGGCCTTGGCTATGTGATGAACAAAAACAAAATGAACAGATATTGAAGGTGAGAATGCGCTATGTTAGAACACAAAAAGATTCACAGCCTTGATGATTACTTTGTCGATCTAAACGGAAGACAGAGCAGAGAGGTGTATTTTTACCGGATCAATGGATACACGGAAAAAATCGGGGACTTTATAAAAAAATATTATGATACGGCAAGAAGGGCGGGCGTGGTGATCGAGGGAAAGATCCCAAATCCCGATGAGAAGAACCTTGCGTATTATTCTGAGATCATGGGGATGGATTTTCAGATGAATCCGTCATTTATATCGAATGGTTTAAAAAAATGGCTGCCGCGCATGAACGATCTGCAAAGGCAGAATGTGGCGGATTCAATCTATGATTCGCTGGATTCCATGAGGCGGAATGGAAAAACAGAAAATATGCTGAAAAATGCATATATTAAGTTTATGTGCTGGCTGTACTACAAATTTGAACGGATTGTAAACCAGCTTGGGGCAAATGAACTGCCCAAGATCCTTTATGAGGGGGATATCAGTAATTACGAACTGATGCTGATATCGATCCTGTCCAATGCCGGGAGTGATGTGGTGCTGCTGCAGTATCATGGTGATGCCGGATATCTGAAATCAGATCCCGCTTCCGTTTTATCAGATGATCTGCAAATGGAGAGGATGACAGCTTTCCCGGAAGGATATTGCTTAAAGAAAGTCCGGGAGGCAATACAAAATGATTTTGAAAAAGAACGGCTGTATGGAAGTCTGCCTTCTGTCAATAACTGCACCAACGCATGGATCGATGGAAAAGGATTTGAGGATATCAAAAAGAGTGTGTTGACCAGAGGAACAGATCCCCGCTTCTTTTATAACTGTTTTTACCGGATCAACGGTGCAGAGGACAAGCTGACATATGCGAACGAATTGTTTCAGCTGCAGCTTGAACTGAAAAATGCCGGGCGGAAGATGGTGATCGTAAACGGGGAGATCGAAAGACCGACACCGGATGAAATCGCAGAGATCCGGCGTGGAAACTATGCGAAAACAGATCAGCTTATCATGGATCTTTCCACGAATATAAAGTATCCGGCAAATTTAGAACTGCAAAAGATCATGCACAAAACATTTGTGGATATTCTTCTTGCAGAATCAGGCAAAGAAGGCGATAATTTAAACAGGCTCACCAGCAAGGCGGTTTACCTGTTGTGCTGGCTGAAAAGGTATCTGCCGTTTTTATTTTCCAATTGGAAGATGCCGGAGATCGGATGTTTTATCCATATGGGCGGGTGCCAGAATGAAAATGAAGCGTTGTTTCTCAGGTTTTTAGCAAGGCTGCCGGTCGATGTGGTGATCCTTTGTCCGAACCGGAATGTACCATGCCAGCTTACGGATCCGCTGTTGTATGAACTGAATTATGAGGAAAGCCTTACCATGGACAGGTACCCGGAGGAGAGTTCCCAGGTCAAAATGGGAACGGTTGCCTACCATGCGGAGCGGGAACTGGATACGTTAATGTATCAGGATACCGGCATGTACCGGAACATGCAGTATGGAAAGGCGAACATTATCAGTCTGCAGACCATGTACGAGGAGATTAAGATCCTGTGGGATCAGGAATTAAAGTACCGGCCGGATTTCAGCGTGGTCGATGGTGTCGTGAACATACCGGTCATTTTTGCAAAAGTTTCCGGAGTCAAAGACGGACATACCGCCGGCTACTGGACATCCGTAAAAGAACTGGTCACGGAAGATACAGTCGTGATAAAAAGAGCGCCTTATATAGAGCCGATGGCACCGAATCCGATGAAAATGTATGCTGCTGAATTTTTCAAAAATGGAAAACTGCAGCGGAATAAGATCAAGGCACATCCAAAATACCCGTACGGTATCTTGCGGGAAGATATTCAGGAGATGATACTTGATAAGATGCAGCTTCTGATCGATCAGAAACGGATCAAAGGAATCGGGGAAAATGGTATGGAATACACCGTGATTGCGCAGGTGTTAAATCTGCCGAAAGATATCGTAAGACTGATCCAGAAATTTGATCTTACCCAGAAAAATCCGAAACTGATTTATATCAATACATCGGAGACGGTCATTTCACTGGAAGACTCGATCCTGACAGTATTTTTGCATCTGATGGGATTTGATATTGTATTTTTTGTGCCGACGGGATATCAGAGTATTGAAAAATATTTTAACGGGCAGCTAATGGAAGAACACCAGATAGGGGAATATAAATATGATCTGCAAGTCCCTGACCTGAATAGTATTTCATTTAATAATACACGCCACACCTGGCGGGATAAATTTTTTAAGAGAGGTAATTAGAAATGGAGGAATCGTATGGGACTTGATTTTAGCAAAACAACGACTGCGGCAGCGCCGGCAGCCACAGTGGTACCGGACACAAAAGATGAGATCACTGTTGTGGAACAGTATGACATTGTTGCCGACAGGGAAAAAATGAATTCAGAACTGGTCAATTCGGATGAGGTTGACCGGATCGTCAGTACGATTGAGGTCAACAATCTTGAGACAATCGTCACATTTGGAGCGGAGGTTGCAGAAGAAATTTCGAAAGCATCGGATGTCGTGTTAAACAGCATGAATATGTCACAGCTTGATGATACCAGCGAAATGTTAAAAACATTGGCAAAGATCATGGATCAGTTTGATATTGACGAGATCAGGGAAAATCCGGGACTGTTTGGAAAATTATTTGGAAATATGAAAAAACAGCTCGACAAGATCCTTGCAAAATATCACACGATGGGCGAGGAAGTCGACAAGATCTATGTTCAGCTCAAAGGCTATGAATCAGAGATCAAACAGTCAAACCGTAAATTAAATACGATGTTTGAGGCAAATGTAAATTATTATCATGAACTTGTGAAATACATTCTTGCCGGAGAGCAGGCATGTAAAGAGATTGAAGATTACATTGCAAAGAGACAGCAGGATATGGCGGTTACCGGAGACGAGTCGATCCAGTTTGAACTTACCAGCTTAAATCAGGCACTGATGATGATGGAACAGCGTACACAGGATCTTCGAACAGCAGAGAATGTTGCAATGCAGTCCATTCCGATGATCAAAACGATGGAATTCAGCAATTATAATTTGGTCAGAAAAATTAATTCCGCATTTATCGTGACGCTTCCTGTATTCAAACAGGCACTTGCACAGGCAATTCTGCTGAAACGCCAGCGCATTCAGGCGGAGGCAATGTCAGCTCTTGATAAGAAGACGAATGAGATGCTGATCAAAAATGCACAGAATACTGTGGAAGTTTCCAAGGCTACCGCTAAGATGGCATCCGGAAGCTCAATCCAGATTGAAACACTTGAGACGACCTGGAGAACGATTACCAGTGGTATTGAAGAAACGAAAAGAATTCAGGAAGACTGCAGAAAGAAACGTGTGGAAGATCAGGCAAGACTTGAGGCGATCAAGGCGGATTTCAACAGACAGTATCATATGCCGCCGGCAAACAAGTAAGTTATTTCTAATAACTATAGATTCATTTATTCTAAGGAGGGTAATACTATGCCAATTAATTTATCAAAAGGACAGAAAGTAGATTTAACAAAAGGAAATCCGGGACTGAAAAATATCATGGTTGGTCTTGGCTGGGATGTCAATGCATTTGATTCCGGTGTAGATTTTGACCTGGATGCAGCAGCATTTATGCTGGGAGCAGATGGAAAGTGCCCGACAGACAAAGAATTTGTATTTTATGGAAATCTGGCTCATCCGAGCGAGTCTGTAAAACATATGGGCGATAACTTAACCGGAGAGGGAGAAGGCGATGACGAGCAGATCCAGATCGATCTTTCCAAAGTACCGGCAAACATTGAGAGAATTGCATTTACCGTAACGATCTATGAGGCGGAGGCAAGACGCCAGAATTTTGGACAGGTATCTAATTCTTTCATTCGTCTGGTGGATGAGACAACCGGAAAAGAAATGATCCGCTATGACTTAGGAGAGGATTTCTCCATTGAGACAGCAGTCGTTGTCGGTGAATTATACAGACATAACGGCGAATGGAAATTTAATGCGATCGGAAGCGGCTTCCAGGGCGGACTCGCAGCACTTTGCGGACACTATGGAATTGAAGTGGCATAAGAGGAGTAAAATCCTCTGCTCACCAGAGGGTTCGCATTTTGCTCCGCAAAACAAGGAGTAAAATCCTCTGCTCACCAGGGGGTTCGCATTTTGCTCCGCAAAACAAGGAGTAAAATCCTCTGCTCACCAGAGGGTTCGCATTTTGCTCCGCAAAACAAGGAGGATTATAATGTCAATTAGTTTACAGAAAGGACAGAAGGTCAGTCTGTCAAAAGATAACGCAGGATTGTCAAAGATTATTGTCGGTCTTGGATGGGATGAAGTGCAGCAGTCTTCATCCGGAGGTGGATTCTTAAGTGCTTTATTCGGGGGCGGATCAAAGCAGCAGCCGATCGACTGTGATGCATCCGCACTGATGTTAAAGAATGGAAAACTGGTGGATAAATCAGACATCGTTTATTTTGGTAATTTGCACCATAAATCAGGTACCGTAAATCATCAGGGAGACAACCTGACAGGAGCCGGTGATGGAGATGACGAGCAGATCGTGATCGACCTTGCAAAAGTACCACAGGAGTATGACAAAATCGTAATCGTTGTAAATATTTATCAGGCGGTTCAGAGACATCAGCATTTTGGCATGATTGAGAATGCATTCATCCGTTTAGTTGATGCAAGAAACAATAATGAAATGTGCAAGTACAACCTGACTGAAAATTATTCCGGTATGACGGCAATGATATTTGGAGAAGTGTACAGACATAACGGAGAATGGAAGTTCAGCGCTGTTGGCCAGGGTACAAATGACCCGGGACTGGGAGAACTGAGCAGAAGATTTGTATAAAAAAGATTGATACATTAGAGGAGGTTAACTACCCAAAATGAGTAACATAAATAAAGAAGAGCTTATGAGAGGTCTGTCAGACTCACAAGTAAACAAGAGCAAACAGGATTTTGGAACAAACGCTCTTGCAAAAAAAGAGACAGAATCACTGTGGTCGATGTTCATCGGAGCATTTGATGACATTTGGATCAAAGTATTATGTGCAGCACTGGTCATGAAAATCGTCATTTCTGTTATCGGTGTGTTTGTACCGGCATTAGCAGGAGAAAACGATGTTGTTGAGATTATAAGTATTGTTTTAGCAATCGCACTGGCAACCGGATTCAGTACATTATCCGAGTACCGCAACAGTTCCAGAAGTGAGGCATTACAGGAAGAATACAACAAGACTTATGCAAAAGTCATGAGAAATGGAAAACTGGTCAATATCCTTACCAGTGAGATTGTAAAAGGTGATACGATCCTCGTTCAGGCTGGTGATAAGGTGCCGACCGACGGTGTGTTATTTGAAGGACACATCAAAGTTTCACAGGCTGCATTAAACGGTGAGTCAAGAGATGAGAATAAAACGGCTGCTGATAATCTTGATGAAGCGGAATCTACAGATTATGCATCTGCAAATAAAGTATTTATGGGATCAGTAGTGACCTCCGGTGAAGGGTATATGGTTGCAACCGTCATCGGTGATGCATCCGAGCTTGGAAAGATCAACAAGGCTCTGACGGATGATAATGAAGAGGACGAGAGAAAAGATACTTCAAGCCTGAAACTGGAAGTGGTAGCTGCCGGTATCGGTAAACTTGGTGTGTCCGCGGCTGCCATTGCAGGCGTATTAGATGTTGTACTGAACCTGATCCGTACGGATGAACCAATCACAGTTGTTTATGTTCTGCTTTTGGTTGCAGAGGCAGTTATGTTGATGGCATCTATCGTTATCATGGCAGTGCCGGAAGGTCTTCCGATGATGAACAGTCTGGTGCAGTCCATGAACACAGAGTCCATGTACAAGAAAAATATTCTTGTCAGCCACAAGGCAGCATTTTCCGATTCTGCATATATGAATGTTTTATTTAGTGATAAAACAGGAACGATTACACAGGGTAATTTATCTTTAGTAGAATTTATCACCGGTGACGGTAAAATCGCAGAACATATTCCGAGTCAGGAATTTATTGAGGCAATTACATTAAACAACCTTGCAAAAGTATCCGAAGGAAAGCCAATCGGAAGTAATAACATGGACAGGGCTCTTTTGGGATATGCCCTAGAGCATGGCTATGATGATTCTAAAAACGATCCGGATAAAGTCGCTGACATCAGCGGATTTGATTCGGAAAAGAAATGCGCTACCGTTACATTGAAAAACGGACTGGTTTACTGGAAAGGTGCAACCGAAAACATCATTGATAAAGTAACACATTATATGCTTCCATCCGGTGAAGAAAAAGAATTTACTGCAGCAGATAAAAAAGCTGTGGAAGATCAGATGCTCGCTCAGGCAAAGAGAACGATGAAATTGCTTTCTGTTGCCAAAATCGCAGATGGAAAAACAGTTCTGATGGCAGTGCTCTGCTTAAGAGATAACGTAAGAACCGATGCGGTTGAGACAGTTGAGATTTTAAACAATGCCGGTATCCAGGTTGTCATGGTAACCGGTGATGCGGAGGAAACAGCAGTTGCCATCGCAAAGGAAGCTGGTATCTTAAAAGACGAGCAGAACGATGTTGTTCTCACACATGAAGAGTTAGAGCAGATGTCAGATGAAGAGTTAAAGAAAAAACTTCCGAATCTCCGCGTGGTGAGCAGGGCAAAACCGCTTGATAAAAAGAGACTTGTTTCTATTTCACAGCAGCTTGATAATGTCTGCGGTATGACCGGAGACGGTGTTAATGATGCACCGGCATTAAAACAGGCAGATATCGGATTTGCCATGGGAGACGGTACAGCAGTTGCCCAGGAGGCAGGTGACGTTGTCATCTTAAATAACAGTTTGACTTCCATTAAGGACTGCGTATTGAACAGTAGAACAATGTCAAAATCAGTTGGTAAATTCTTAATCTTCCAGCTGACCGTCAATATCAGTACCCTGTTGATGAACATTATTGCGCCGATCCTGGGATGGACCGAGCCATTCTCCATTGTCCAGATTTTATGGATCAATCTGATCATGGATACTTTGGCAGCCATGGCATTTGGCGGAGAGCCGATTCTCGACCGATACATGAATGAAAAACCGGCACTCAGAAAAGATAACATTTTAACAACTTATATTAAATCTGCAATCGGAACAAGCTCTGTATTTATCACACTTGGCTCCATCCTGATTCTGGAAAACATTGGTGGGATTACAGATTTTGTAACACCGGCAGGCTGCGCGGATCCGGAATTATATGAAAAAACATTTATGTTTGCTTTTTTCATTTATTCAATCATTTTTAACAGCTTAAATACCAGATCTGAGAGATTTAATGTATTTGAACACATTGAAGAGAACAAGAATTTTATCATTGTTATGGGTGTGATCTTTATACTTCAGACCATCATCATTGAGATTGGTGGTCAGGTATTCAGCACAACGACATTGAATGCAAAAGCATTATTTGTTTCCATGCTGTTAGCAGTGCTCATTATCCCGGTTGATATGGTAAGAAAAGCCATTGTTTCGAAAAAATGATCGCCTTTCATACCGATTTGGATAATACACTCATCTATTCCTATAAACATGACATCGGGCCGCAGAAGCGAAATGTGGAACTCTATCAGGGAAGAGAAATATCCTACATCACAGAGGAAACATATCATCTCCTGCAGCTCGTAAAAAATGAAATGCTCATTGTTCCAACGACCACTAGGACGTTGGAACAATATCAGCGCATTGATCTGGGAATCGGACCATTTCCATATGCATTGGTCTGCAACGGTGGTGTCCTTCTGGTAAATGGTGTGCCGGATGAAGCATGGTATCAGGACTCCCTGCATCTGGTGTCGGATAGCAGGGAAGAAATGAACCTTGCCATGGAACTGTTAGAGCGGGAACCACGCAGAAAATTTGAACTCCGATACATTGAAAAGCTGTTTATCTTTACAAAATGCAATGCTCCCGAAACAGTTGTAAATGATTTAAAAACATCTCTCGATACAAAATATGTAGATGTCTTTTCCAACGGTGAAAAAGTATATGTAGTACCGCAAACCCTGAATAAAGGAACGGCAGTAGACCGACTCAGAGAAAAACTAAAACCAGAGTTCGTAATTGCCGCCGGAGACAGCACCTTTGATATCCCCATGCTATCGACCGCCGACCGCGGACTTGTCCCATCTGGATTCACACAAAAATATGAAATCCCGAAAACATCCGGAGCCCGGAAAAAAATAGATGAAATGACATCTAAAAAAATATTTTCCGATGCCCTATTAGAAAAAGTTCTAAAAATAAAAACGGAGTCTGTTGCAGCAGGTATTATTCATACAGGATAATACCACTTGCAACAGACTCCGTTTTTGGTATGTGAGGTAAAGTGCCAGCCACTAATCCATACTCACACTGATTCCGCCCTTCCTCTCCGAAGGCTGAATAATCACTGTAACCGGACAATTCCCATGCCACTCAAACTGGTAAGACTCCCCGGAAGCCTGTCCGATAAACGTTTTCCACGAAATATCAGCCGTCACCTGCGGATCACAATGTCCATTTCCAACCCAGCATACAACAGCGTCCGGATCAACAGAGATCGTATCCTGAGACATCACATTGCTTAAAACGATCGGGTTGCCGTCACAAAGCACAGCAACATATGCATCTTTTCCACGTGCAATCAGAGTGGAAGTTGCAAGACCTTTCTGGGAAAGCACACCGACACCGATAAAACGGACACTGTAATCACAATCCTGGGAGAAAGCGAGAATATTTTCGGATTCCACTGAGATAGTTTCCCCCTGCTCTAAGTGATAGACCACAACATGCTGACCATAATTTGCGTAATATGTAACAGAATCACCATTTAAAGTTACCTTCATAAGTGGGAGATTTTCTCCGGTCACTCTTCGTGCAAGCTGACCAAGCAGAGCCTGCCCGATATTATTCTGCGGTCCAAGCAGGACTTTTTCAAATTTGTAATTCTTTCCACCGGCATTTTCTCCGGCGATAAATGCACCTGCTTTTGTAAAGAGTACATCACTGCCAGTGCAGGTAACCTTTAAAGTAAGTTCGTTTACTGTTTCAAATGTTAACATAACAAATTTCCTCCAAAATCTAATCCTTTGTTTAAATAACCTGAACGCCGTACAAACTGCACAGTCCTGCGAGATCTTTTGCCACGCCGTTTCCGATGGCATTAAATTTCCATGCGCCGTTATGCAGATACAGTTCACCGATCATCATGGATATCACGTTCGTATAGTATTCATCCATTTTAAAGCTGACCAGCTCGGTGCCGGCAGGATCCATAATACGGATATACGCATCCTCAAGCATTCCGAAATTCAGATTTTTTTCAAATGCTTCATTGATCGTCAGCACAAATACGATTCTGGCAACGGATGGATCTAATCTGGTAAAATCCACGGAAATGATCTCGCGGTCTGCGCCGCCGTCAGCGTGGAAAACCGTGCTGTGATCCGGGCTTTCGGTCTGCCCGTAAAAGACAAACCAGGAATCACCGATCACTTTACCGGATGAGCCGAGCAAAAATGCGGATACATCCACATCACAGGCAGGATTTTTGACATTCCATCCAAGACATGCCTTTATGGAAGTGAGCTTTCCGGAATTCTCCAGCGGTGTTTTCTGACCTTTTTGCACCATATGTACCAGTGGAGGTAAAGGTTTTGACACCGGTGTGGATGCGTTTGATACTGCCTGAGATGACGTGTGGTTGATCGAAGTGATGGTTCGTGTTGTTTTTGCCCCCTCAACTTTGCGTTCGTTGATGGAAAGAACGGTCTGTCTGGTGACGGGAGCAGAGGATCTCATTGGAATATCTACCATAATAAAAAACCCCTTATCGTTTAGTAAAATAATAGAATGTACGCTTCGCGGGCAATCTATTGTTATGAATTAATAAGTCTCTGGATTTCATTTTAAGTGATTCTGACAGAGGTGTCAAATTGCGAAATGTTGACAAGAAGGAGACATACATATATGATAAAAAATAGAAAAAGGAGGAAATGAGAATGAAAAAGAAAATCAGACTATTGGCAGTATGCGCAATTATGCTTTGTGGCATGATTGTCGGGGGAATTGCAAAGCCGGCAGAGGTTATGGCAAAACAAACGATCAAGGCAACAAGGGAAATGAAAGATGCGCCGAAGATTCAGTTGGATAAGTTATACCATATTGCGGCAAATGATTCACCACAGGCAGGGAAGGCGGATATTCTGGCATGGAACAGCCATGAGTGGAATTATTATGATTTTGTTACTGTAAAACTGACAGAAAAGACAAATCTTACACTTTTTGCACAGGAAACAGGTGGAAGTGACTGCTGGATTCAGCTCTACAATTCAGATGGCGAAAGAGTAGGCGAAGAATATAATGTTGGAACACGGTCAGGAGTATTGAAAAGAACAGAAAAATATTCTCTGATGGCAGGAACTTATTATTTAGGATTACAGCCACATGCAACTGCTGACATTCAGCTAAAATCAGAGAAAAAAATAGTGCTTTCTGAAAAAAAGGTTATTCTTGAGCCTGGCGACAAAACAACAATCGATGCAGTTTTAAAAAAATCAGATAAAGTTGTCAGGAATACGAAATTTACATATAAGTCAACAAAAACATCGGTTGCAAAGGTTTCATCAAAAGGAAAAATCGTTGCAGTAGCGCCGGGAAGCTGTAAGATTTCCGTAAAATCACAAGGTGTAACCAGCAATATAACTGTTATTGTACTCCCGAATAAAGTAAATAATATAAAACGGGTTGCGGCAACTAAGCAGTCCATAAAATTATCCTGGAAAAAGCAAAAGGGCGTATCCGGGTATGAAGTGTGGATGTATGATCCGGATTTAGAGGAGTTTACGAAAGTAAAGACAGTATCATCTGATTTTTCATCTGCAAATATTACACAGTTAAAGAAAGGAACAACTTATAAGTTCCGTGTTCGTGGATTTGTAAAATCAGGTTCTAAAAAGTATTATGGTGAATACGGAAAAACATATAAACTGAAGACAAATAAGTAAATATTGATGGAAAAAACAGAAAATAGAATTGAAATATTCTGTTACCGGAAATAAGTTAGGGAGGTCATATGGCTTCCCTGATTTTTTTGATCGGATTTAATTGGGAATTACAGGAATTCCTTGCTATAATACAACAGGAAAGGGAATGGAGAATATTTATGGCACAACATGAAAAATTTTATTTAAATGGTACCTGGCAGTTAAAAAAAGCGGATGAAACACTGCTCTGCCCGGTGGAGATTCCGGGTTCGGTACTTTCCGGACTGACAGAACACGGTTTACTTGAAGATCCGTTTTACCGGATGAATGAGTACCCGACAAGAGAGCTGCTGAAAAATGATTTTATTTTTTCAAGGGAATTTGAACTGAAAAAAGAAGAGGGAAGAGTGTATGCACTCTGCTGTGACGGAATCGACACGGTGGCAGATATTTTTATCAACGGCATGCTGATAAAGCATGTGGATAACATGCATCTTCGTTACCGGATCCTGTGCACAAATGTCCTGAAAAACGGGACAAACAATATCACAGTGAAAATCCATTCTGCAATCGCATATGTAAACGAACATGTGCCGGCAGCGGGAAAAGAGATTCATTACACGGCATGCGGTGCGATGGAAGGAAATCAGTATATCCGGAAAGCACATTCCATGTTTGGCTGGGACTGGGGGCCACAGTTACCGGATATGGGGATCTGGCGTGATATTTTTATTGACAGCTATGAGAAGGCAGAACTGTCTGATCTGCATATCAGACAGGAACACATAGATGGAAAAGTTTTTCTGTCGGCAGAAACAAAAGTGATGTTGCCGGAAAAGGCACAGGACGGTGAAATTGCGGAAGCTGAGTATCTGGTATTGCCACAGAGTGTGGAAAGTAATGCCCGGATATTGAAAGAAAGTGTGGGAAACAATGATTCGACACTGGCAGAGAATGCAGATAATCTTGAGGTAAAAATCACGCTGCAGACACCGGATGGAAAACAGATTTCTTTTTCGGATGGAAAATGTCTGGTTGAAGATCCGAAACTCTGGTGGCCGAACGGATACGGTGCACAGCCGCTGTATACGGTGCGTGCGGAACTTTTTCTGGGCGGAGAATTTCTGGATGCAAAAGAACTGCGCATTGGTCTGCGCACATTGACGGTCAGCCAGGAAAAGGATGCATGGGGCGAGGAATTTGCTTTTTGCATCAATGGGGTAAAGATTTTTGCAAAAGGTGCAGACTATATTCCGGAAGACTGTATTTATTCAAAAATTACTCCGGAGCGCATTTATGAGTTGTTAGATACGGCAGTGGCATGTCATTTTAACTGCATCCGCATCTGGGGCGGCGGTTATTATCCGGCGGATGTTTTCTATGATTACTGTGATGAACATGGTCTGATCGTATGGCAGGATTTTATGTATGCCTGCAATGTCTATGAGCTGACGGAGAAACTGCGGGAGAGCATTATAGAAGAAACGAAGGATAATGCGGGGAGGTTGAGACATCATGCAAGTCTTGGACTCTGGTGCGGTAACAATGAGATGGAATCAGCATGGGACCACTGGGGCGGTTTTAATGATCATTCGGATACGTTAAAACAGGATTACCTGACCATGTTTGAAAAACTGATCCCGGAAGCCTTAAAGAGCGAGGATGATGTGACGTTTTACTGGCCGTCGTCTCCGTCATCCGGCGGTAATTTTAAAGACCCGGACAGTGATGATGTCGGGGATCGTCATTACTGGGATGTATGGCATGGAGAAAAGCCGTTTTCCGACTATGAAAATTACTATTTCAGATTCTGTTCGGAATTTGGATTCCAGTCGTTTCCATGCAAAAAGACGATCGACACATTTACCCTGCCTAAGGATCGCAATATCTTTTCAGAAGTTATGGAAAGTCATCAGAAAAACGGTTCTGCAAATGCGAAGATCCTGCATTACATTGCGGAGAACTTTTTATATCCAAAAGATTTTGAGAGTCTGATCTATATCAGCCAGGTGCTGCAGGCGATCGCAATCAAGAGCGGTGTGGAGCACTGGCGCAGAAACAGGGGACGCTGCATGGGTGCAATTTACTGGCAGTTGAACGATAACTGGCCGGTCGCATCCTGGGCAAGTATCGATTACTTTGGAAGATGGAAAGCGCTGCAGTATTTTTCGAGACATTTTTATGCGGATGTGCTCGGCAGTTTAAAGGTATCTGCGGATGCTGTTTATACGCCTTATCTGCAAAATGAGACGATGCAGGAGGTGTCGTCTGATGTCACGGTTTTTGTGAAAAATATGCGTGGGGAAGTGCTGTTTGAAACTTCACAGCGCACAGAGTGTGCACCATTGTCCGTGGAAGCCATGGAACCGGTATCTTTGAAAGAAGTGATAGAGGGCAGAGAAAGCGAGGTCTTTGTGGAGGCGGTATTTACACATTCTGATGGAACTGTGAGCCGCCAGGTGGAAATGCCAAAACCGTATAAACATATGCAGATCGAAAAAGCAGAGATCACGTTCGATGCAAAAAGAGAGGGAAATCTGTTGACACTGCAGTTAAAATCAGATGTTCCGGCATTTTTTGTCTCGGTGGAGAGCGATGTGGATCTGGTCTGGTCGGATAATTTTATGCATCTGACCGGAAAGGAACCTTATGAGATTACGGCTATTCTGCCGGAGTGCGTGGAAGGCATGCCTAAGATCTGGGTACGGTCACTGTGCGATTCGTGGGTTACGGATTATTCGCAAGCTTGACACCTGTTGTCAGGCTGTGAGCCAGAAACTAAAGTATGTGAGGTGTTACTGTTCACTCGCAAGCTTGACACTTGCTGTCAAGCTATGCGCCAAAGACTATATCATGCCAGATTACAGCCCCATGCATCGAAGATGCATTTAAAATAGGCTGTAATCGTTACTGCTCACACAGTATGTGTGAACAGTAACTGTGAGGTTACAGAAGAATCACTCCAAAACAGAATGACTTTACACCACCCGATACAAGTGCTATCATAAAAACAGTTAGAAGTAACTAACAAATGAGAAGCATTTTAAAGAAGGTGGAATCCTATGAAAGTATATTGTTTTGGTGAGAAAGAAAAACCGGTTATTTTTCTTTTCCCTGGAACCTGTTGTCACTGGAAGGGCAATTTTGGAAAAGTAATAGAGCCGTTGGAAGAATATTTTAGGGTGGCATGCGTTTCCTATGACGGGTTTGATGAGACGGAACAGACAGAGTTTCCGACGATGACGGAGGAAACGGAAAAAATTGAACAGTATATAAAGAAAGAATTTGGCGGACATATCTGTGCCGCATATGGCTGTTCACTGGGCGGTTCTTTTGTCGGACTGCTTGTAGCACGCGGAAATATCCACATGGAGTATGGTATTTTAGGTGGTTCCGATTTAGACCAGTCGGGAAAGTTTTTGGCAAAGCTGATGACGAAACTGATGATGCCGGTTTTTTATCCGTTTATCGCGAATGGTGAGATGAAAATTCCTTTCATGAAAAAGAAAATGGACAAGATGCTGGCGGAGGACAATGGCTATATCAGAGCGTTTATGGATATGATAAAGACGCCGGATGTCGATATGAGCCATATTACAAAAAGAAGCGTCGAAAATCAGTTTTACTCAGACCTCATTACACCGCTGCCGGATCAGATCGACCCGTCCGGAACGCAGATACATATTTTATATGCCCTTAAAATGGGTGAAAAATATCGTGCGCGTTACAAAAAACATTTTGCAAGACCGATCCTGCATGAACTGGATCTGCAGCACGAAGAACTGCTTGCGGTTTATCCGGATGATTGGGTAAAAGTGATCGCGGAGATCTGTAACAGAAAACAGGGAGATTGTGCGGCAAGATTTAAAATTAAGGGAAGCTGATGAAGTGGGGAAAGTTGAATCATCAGAGAAAACAAGAAGAGAAAGTGAGAAAGAGTCTCAATTTTTCTTCTTGTTTTTTTGATTGATGTTCGGTATACTGAACGATAGTTAGACAAAGCTAACAATAGTGTAAATCATGCAGACTCCGGAACCGGAAAGTTGCTACCTTTCCTGCTCCGGTGGGATTGTCTGCAAACGAAGAAAAAGGAGACAGCGGGAATGAATTATTTAGAGATTGAAAAAGTAATTGGAAGGGAGATTTTAGACTCCAGAGGTAATCCTACCGTGGAAGCTGAAGTATATTTAGTGGACGGTACCATTGGAAGGGGAATGGCACCAAGCGGTGCGTCGACCGGAGAATTTGAGGCATTAGAGCTTCGCGACGGCGATAAGTCAAGATATCTTGGCAAAGGTGTTACCAAGGCAGTTGAAAATATTAATACAATGATCAACGATGCGATCGTCGGAATGGATGCCAGCGACATTTATGCAGTGGATGCAGCGATGATCGCAGCGGACGGAACAAAGGATAAATCAAAACTGGGAGCAAATGCGATCTTAGCAGTGTCGATTGCAGCGGCACGCGCAGCTTCCATCTCACTGGATATTCCGCTTTACCGTTTCTTAGGCGGCATTTCAGGCAACCGTCTGCCGGTTCCGATGATGAATATTTTAAATGGTGGTGCTCATGCGGCAAACACAGTAGATGTGCAGGAGTTCATGATCATGCCGGTCGGTGCACCGAGTTTTAAAGAGGCACTCCGCTGGTGTGCAGAGGTGTTCCATGCGCTTGCAGCTCTGTTAAAGAGCAAGGGACTTGCAACCTCTGTTGGTGATGAGGGTGGTTTTGCACCGGATCTTGCATCCGATGAAGAAGCAATCCAGTACATATTAGATGCTGTGAAAAACGCAGGATATGAGCCGGGCAGAGATTTCCGGATCGCCATGGATGCAGCTTCCTCTGAGTGGAAGAGCGAAAAAGGAAAAGGATTCTACAAACTTCCGAAGGCAGGCACCGAGTTTACTTCCGCAGAGCTGATCGAACACTGGAAGAAACTGGTTGAAAAATACCCGATCATTTCCATCGAGGATGCACTTGACGAGGAAGACTGGGAAGGCTGGAAACTTCTGACCAAAGAACTTGGTGATAAGGTACAGCTTGTCGGAGACGATTTGTTTGTAACCAATACGGAGCGCCTGAAAAAAGGTATCGACAACGGCTGCGGCAATGCCATTCTGATCAAGTTAAATCAGATTGGTTCCGTATCCGAGACTTTAGAGGCAATCAAGATGGCTCACAAAGCAGGTTATACGGCAATTTCTTCCCACCGTTCCGGCGAGACGGAAGACACCACGATTGCAGATCTTGCAGTGGCATTAAATACCTGCCAGATCAAGACCGGTGCACCGAGCAGAACTGAGCGTGTTGCAAAATACAACCAGCTTCTCCGCATAGAGGAAGAACTTGGAAATGCAGCAGTGTATCCGGGAATGGGTGCATTTAATGTAAAATAAGGAATTTACGCACATTATAGTTTATTTTCTCCTCTATCTCATGGAAAGAACGCGAAAGGTCAGGGATGGCTTTTGGCGTTCTTTTTATGCAGGCAGGGCTGACCGAGGACATTGTGCAAAAAATCTCGGACGAAAAGGATGATCCGGTGTGGATGCGTGAGTTCCGGATGAAATCACTGCAGATTTACAGACAGATGCAGATCCCGGACTGGGGACCGCCGATCGACGGGCTGGACATGGACCATATTGAGACTTATGTGCGCCCGAAAACGAAGATGCGCGGAAAATGGTCTGAGGCGCGCTCCATGATCATCAGCGGATTTGCGGATGATGTATCGAAGGAACTGCCGGATTTTTTAGAAACATTTTATTTGCAAAATAATCCCTGACGGTCTACACTTGCTATAGCAACAATACACAATACCGAACAACAAAGATACAGAAACGGTAAAGTTCCGCAGGCAGGCCCGCCAACAAAACCTTATCGTTTCTACACCCCACAAGAGAGGACACCACCCATGCCATCATTCGTAACATTTTCCAACGTCGGCAAAATCTACCACACCGGCGAACTCGACATCACCGCCCTCCATGACGTCAATTTTGAGATCGAAAAAGGAGAATTCTGCGTCATCGTCGGTGCGTCCGGTGCCGGCAAAACGACGATTTTAAATATATTAGGAGGAATGGATACCTTAACCAGCGGACAGGTATTCTTAGACGGACAGGAAATCTCAAACTATGACAAAAAACAGCTCACCTCATACCGGCGTTTCGACATCGGATTTGTGTTCCAGTTTTACAACCTCGTGCAGAACCTGACAGCACTTGAAAATGTAGAGCTTGCGGCGCAGATCTGTAAAGATCCGCTTCCGGCGGCAACAGTGCTTGAGGAAGTCGGGTTGAAAGACCGTCTGTTAAATTTCCCGGCACAGCTTTCCGGTGGAGAACAGCAGCGTGTCGCGATCGCGCGTGCGCTTGCAAAAAACCCGAAACTTCTGCTCTGCGATGAGCCGACCGGAGCTCTCGATTATAATACCGGAAAAGCAGTTTTAAAATTATTGCAGGACACCTGCCGCGAAAATGGAAAAACAGTCGTGGTCATCACGCATAACCAGGCACTTACAGCGATGGCGGACCGCATCATCACGGTAAAGAGCGGCACAGTCGTTTCCATGGAAAAAAATGAACACATTGTAGACATTGCAGATATAGAGTGGTAGACGGTTATGAGATCAATGATTTGGAAATCAACATTCAGGGAAATAAAGGAAAGTCTCGGCCGTTTTCTCGCTATCCTGGCGATCGTTGCATTGGGTGTCGGATTTTTTGCAGGACTGAAGGTCACACAGCCTGCCATGTTAAAAACGGCGCAGCGTTATTTTGATAAGACAGCTCTTTACGACTACCGCCTGATCTCCACGGTCGGTTTTTCTGAGGATGAAGTAGAGACCATAAAAAAACAAAAAGATGTAAAAGCGGCAGAGGGAGCAGTCACGTTTGACATTGTCTGTGAGAGCGGCGGCAAAGAGCGCGTGCTAAAAATGCACAGCATCACAGAGGATGTTAACCGGCTGGTGCTTGTGGACGGCGAATTGCCGGAAAATGCAGGGGAGTGCGTGGTGGACTCTAATCTTTACGGCGCATCCATGATTGGAAAAACGATCAAATTGTCCGACGGCAATGACGAGGACGATCTGGAACATTTTTCAAACCGCGAGTATAAGATCACCGGAATCGTGCAGTCTCCTCTGTATTCGCAGTTTGAGCGCGGAAGTACGTCGCTTGGCAACGGCAGGGTGAGCGGATTTGTCTATCTTTTGCCGGAAGGATTTGCAGACGATTATTATACGGAAGTTTATGTGAAATTTGCCTGCGATTTTCCTTTGTACAGTGAAGAATATGATGCTTACATAGAACAAAAACAGGATGCGTGGGAAGCACTGACGGAGGATCTTGCAGCAGAGCGTTATCAGACAGTGCGTTCGGAGGCAGAGACAAAACTTGCAGATGGAAAAAAACAGCTTGCAGAGAAAAAAGAGGAGACAAAGAGCCAGCTTGATGATGCAAAAAAACAATTAGAAGATGCAAAAAGCCAGATCGAAGACGGCGAAAAGCAGCTTGCAGATGCAAAGAAAAAATTGGAATATGCCCCGGATGAATTAGAAAAAAAAGAGGCAGAACTGACGGAAGCAGAAAAGGCGATTCAGGAGAAAGAGACACAGTTAGATCAGGCGGAAGTTGCACTTGGAATCGGTTATGCGCAGGGAGTCGGACAGATCCAGAAAGCATTGAACGGAATTTCTGAGGGGCTTTTTTCCGAAAATGGAGATCAGGGAAATGGTGCGGCAGGCAGTTTTTCTTCGGGAGATGCATTAGCGGATGCAGGATCACAGATTGCAGATGCAAAGGCACAGATTGCAGACGGAAGAGCGCAGATCGCGGAAGCCCAAAAGCAGATCGAGAGCGGAAAGAGCGCCATTGCAAAAGCGAAAAAACAGTTGGAAGAGTCCAAAACACAGATAGCAGAAAAGGAAGCAGAATTATCCGATGCGAAAACGCAGTATGAAGATGGGAAAAAGGAATATGAGGACGGACTTTCAACTTACAATGAGGAAATAGAAAAAGCGGAGAAAAAGATCAGTGATGGCGAGAAAACTTTAAAGGAATTAAAAGATCCTGATACCTATGTGCTCGGACGCGATACCAATGTTGGGTATGTCTGCTTTGAGAGCGATTCCGGTATCGTGGACGGAGTTGCCGATGTATTTCCGATCTTCTTCTTTCTGGTAGCGGCACTTGTGTGTGTGACGACGATGAACCGTATGGTGGAGGAACAGCGGACACAGATCGGTGTGTTAAAGGCACTCGGCTACAGTGAACATACCATTATGGCAAAATATATGTTTTATTCCGGCTCCGCGGCGCTGACCGGATGTGTGGCTGGATTTGCACTTGGGACATTTTTATTCCCGAAAGTGATCTGGTATGCATACGGCATGCTCTATAAGATGGATTCCCTGGTTTATGTGTTTGACTGGAAATTAGCAGTCATTTCCGTGATCGTATCATTGCTTTGTTCTATCGGTACAACCTTTGTGTCTGTCCGCCGCGAACTGACGGAGGTTGCGGCAGAGCTGATGCGTCCGAAAACACCGAAAGCCGGGAAACGTGTATTCCTTGAATATATACCGTTTGTATGGAAGAGGCTTAAATTTTTGCAGAAGGTTTCCATGCGGAATATTTTCCGGTATAAAAAGCGGTTTTTCATGATGGTCGCAGGCATCAGCGGATGCAGCGCACTTTTGGTGACCGGATTTGGGGTGAGGGATTCTGTGACGGGAATTGTGACGCAGCAGTATACGCAGATCCAGACCTATGATATCGGTGTGACTTATTCATCGTCCGTCACACCGGAGCAAAAAAGTGAACTGGAAAGCAAAGAACAGGACGGTGTGGAAAAATCTGTGTTTGTGGCAGAAAAGAGCATGGATTTAGTTGGCAGTGAAAAGACAAAATCCGTCAGCCTTATCATTGCAGATCCGGATTCGGATATGACGCCGTTTGTCAATTTGCATACGGAAAAAGGAGTACCGATCACATTCCCGAAAAAGGGAGAGGCGGTTATTTCCGCAAAAGTGGCAGATGAACTTGGGATAAAGACCGGAGATACCGTGACGCTGCAGGATTCCGACATGAAAACCATATCCGTGACGGTAAGCGGGCTGTGTGAAAATTTTGTATATAATTATGTCTATTTGTCTGCGGATACCTATGAAGAACAGATGAAAACGGAACCGGAATACAAAAACGCATTTGTGTGTGTTTCTGAGGGCACAGATGCACATCTGCTTGGAACATCCCTGATGGCAATGTCGGATGTGGCAGCGGTCAATATTTCACAGGATGACATGGAACGTTTTTCAAGCATGATGGGCAGTATGGATCTGATCGTTGTGGTCATTATTTTGTGTGCAGCGGGACTTGCTTTTATCGTTTTATATAACCTGACAAATATTAATATTACGGAGCGTGTGTGCGAGATCGCAACGATCGAGGTGCTCGGGTTTTACGAAAATGAGACAGCCGCATATGTGTTCCGGGAAAATACGATTCTGACATTTCTCGGCGCACTTGCAGGGCTTGTGCTCGGTGTATTTTTGCACCGGTTTGTCATGAGCCAGATTGTCGTGGATATGGTGGCCTTTGATGTACATGTAAAACCGGTCAGCTTTGTATATAGTGTGGTGCTGACTCTGGTGTTTACCTGGTTTGTGGACCGGCTGATGCGAAAGAAGATCGATGCGATCAGCATGACGGAATCATTAAAAAGTGTTGATTAGAAAATAGAATTGGACGTTAACGCGGGAAAGTGTTATAGTTTATTTATAGAAAACGATGAATCAGGAGATGATACATATGGGAAAAATTATAACAATCGGACGTGAATTTGGCAGTGGCGGACGAGAGGTTGGAAAGAGACTTTCCGATGAACTTGGAATTGCCTATTATGATAACGAGATTATAACAGAGATTGCAAAGAGAACCGAACTTGCAGAAGGTTATGTGCAGCATGTAATGGAAAATGGTCCGACTGCCCTGATGCCGATCACAATCGGGAGAACTTTTTATATGGGCGCGGATCCTGTGATGGAACAGAACAATGCGATTTACAGAGAACAGAGCCTGTTAGTACAGGAACTCGCGGAGAAATCAGACTGTGTGATCGTCGGAAGAAGTGCAGATTATATCCTGCGCGACAAAAAGCCGCTGCGCCTGTTTATTTATGCAGATATGGAATCGCGCATGGAGCGATGCAGAAAGCGTGCACCGGAGCAGGAACATTTTACAGACAAAGAGCTGAGACGTCATATTCAGGATGTGGATAAGAGACGTTCCAAATATTATCAGTTCTTTACCGGACAGACCTGGGGCGAGAAGTTAAATTATGACCTGTGCATCAATACTTCCGGTGCCAATATCGAGGATCTGGTGAAAGTGATCGCAAAATTGGTAAAATAAAATATGCAGGAATATTATCTAAACAGTGAAAAGAAAATCTGTCTGATGGAATTGTCTGAGTTTAAGGAATTAGAGGGTGCGTATCCACATAAACGGAATTTGTTCCGCAGCATGAATCCGGTACAGTACTGCAAGGCAGAAAGTTACGGGGACTGCCTGTTTGGGACGATGAAGATACCGCGTGCCCTAAAGGGCAGAGTGACGTATATCGTATTTGGATTTTATCTGAGAGGCGAAGAACTGCTGTTGATCGAGGATGGCAGTTTCCTAAAGACGTGTCTTGGAAGGCTGAAAAAAATTATACCCACAGAGTGCAGCATGCATCAGTTCCTCGTTATGATTTTTGAGATGCTGATCGAGGATGATGTGATCTATCTGCAGCAGCAGGAGGAAAAATTAGCCTCCATTGAGGAAGAGCTTTTAAAAAAGATCCCGGAGCATTTCTATGAGATCATTCTGCAGTACAGGAAACGTTTTTCGGCATATCATGCATATTATGAGCAGCTTGTCAATCTGGCAGATGCCATGCAGAGTGATTTCGGACAGATACTGACAGACAAGGAGCGATCGCTCTGGCAGCTTTATGCGAACCGTGTGGAACGCCTGCATGATCATGTGGAACTCTTGCGGGAATATTTAGTACAGATCCGTGAGTTATACCAGTCACTGATCGATGTACAGCAGAATAAGGTCATGAGTATCTTAACGGTAGTAACGACGATATTTCTCCCACTGACCCTGATTGCCGGATGGTATGGCATGAACTTTCCAAATATGCCGGAGTTCGGATGGAAATATGCGTATCCGGTCGTTATTGTAGTCAGCATCTGCATCATTGCGGGAGAGATCATTTATTTTAAGAAAAAGAAAATGCTGTAAGCAGGAGAGATTCTGCGCGTAAAATAAAATATGTTTGACAGAAATCCGGAAATGGAGAGAAATCTTTGTTTCCGGATTTTCTTGTTTTCAGAACGATATGTCAAAGTGTACCAGACCGGAATATATTAGAATAAGAATAGATTAAAGAAGCTGTCAGTATGGCTTATGATATAAAAAGACTGCCGAGCGAAGCGAGTGTAGATCACGATCATGAAGCTTCGCTTCATGATATAAAAATTTCGGGCATTACAAAAAGTTTTTATAATAATGGAGAGATGCGTCAGGTTCTCCGTCCGGTCGATATTTTGATACCGCATGGAAAATTTGTGTCGATCATTGGGCCGAGCGGGTGTGGGAAGTCGACGTTATTTAATATTGTGGCGGGACTTCTGCCGCCGACATCGGGAGATATTACGATTGGAGAGAAAAGCATTTTAGGGGAAAAAGGTTACGTTGGATATATGCTGCAAAAAGATATGCTTCTCCCGTGGCGTACGATCATCGACAATATTATTTTGGGACTTGAGATAAAGGGCGTGCCGAAGCGGGAAGCGAGAAAACAGGCACTGCCACTGATGGAAAAGTACGGACTTTCGGGATTTGAGAAAAATTATCCGTGCGAGCTGTCCGGTGGAATGAGGCAGAGAGCGGCGCTCCTCCGCACACTTTTGTATGACAGGGAAATTATCCTGTTAGATGAACCGTTTGGTGCATTGGATGCGCAGACGAGACAGTCTATGCAGAACTGGCTGTTAGAGATCTGGGAAGATTTTCATAAGACGGTTTTATTTGTGACACATGATATGGATGAGGCAATTTATCTGTCAGATATCATCTATGTATTTTCCGGTCGTCCGGGGTATGTGAAAGAAAAAATTACCGTTCATTTGAAACGGCCAAGAAAACAGGAAGATATGCTGGAGACGGATTTCTGGGATCTGAAACAGCACTTGATGGGAGGGATGAGTGATGAAAAAAGAAGCGTATGAGGTGGAGTATTATGAACCTAAATCCGTTTTGGCGATGCAGGCAGACAGGCGGGAAGAAAAACACTGGAGAAAACAGAAAAAAGGGATAAGGGCAGGACGTATCCTGCTTGGGGTCGCCATCCTGCTGTTTTGGGAGGTAAGTGCACGTCTGGGGTGGATCGATGACTATTACTGGAGCTCACCGTCCCTGATCGCACAGACTGCGATCGTACAGTGGAAAGAGAAAAATCTTGCATATGATATCTACTTTACCTCGATGTCCACGATCGGCGGTTTTTTAGCGGGAACATTGGGCGGCGCAGTTTTAGGATTGTCCTTCTGGTGGTCAAAGACGTTTGCAAAGATTTTTGAGCCGTATCTTGTGATGTTTAATGCAATTCCGAAACTGGCACTTGCACCAATTTTAATTGTACTGTTTGGAATCGGTTTTTCATCTAAAGTGATGCTGGCATTTTTAATGACGGTAATATCCTGTGCGCTTGCAACGGTCAGCGGGGTGGAGAATGTGGATGAGTCGATGGAAACCTTACTTTATTCTCTTGGGGCTGCCAGATGGCAGGTGTTTGGAAAAGTCGTGGTTCCGGCAGTGCTTCCGTGGATGCTTGGAAGCCTCCGGATCAATATTTCACTGGCGCTTGCGGGAGCAATCGTCGGCGAATTTATCGCATCGGGGCACGGACTTGGCAGAATGGTCATTTATGCGGGAACTATTCTGGATACCACGTTAGTGTGGGTTGGTGTGATCGTTCTGTCGCTGCTTGCGATGGTGATGTATTTTGCGGTGGTGGAACTGGAAAAATGGATGACGGAACATCTGGCGATTTATCGTAAGGCGTGAGGAGGACACCAGCCGCTATGTTGTGATACACCTTTGGGCACCTGAGTCCATATTATATTAAAAAGTGAAAATGGGTCGAAATGTTTAAAAGGAAAATGTTAAAGAGAAAATTGTTCAGTTGTTTGGCTTACGTTGTATTTGCAGCAAGTTTATTTGCGACAGCATGCAGTGGAAGAAAAACGCAGCAGGAGAGTGTGGAACTCAAAAAAATCGTGATTGCGGAGCCGTTACATTCGATCGGGTATCTTCCACTTTATATCGGGCAGCAGGAGGGATTTTTTGCGGAGGAAGGCCTTGATGTGGAGGTGATCCAGGCTACGGGCGGCTCGCATGTGACGTCGGTGATGAGCGGGGATGCGTGGGGAGTAATCGGTGGAGTGGATTCAAATGCAATTCCGAATGCATCCGGGAACTGCCCAGATCCGGTGATTGCTGTCTGCAACTGTGTGAACCGCGCTAATGTGTATCTGTGTGCGGCAGTTGGCGAGGAATACACAGGAAATACAGATGAAGAACTTGCACAGTATTTCAAAGGAAAAAAGATCAACTCCGGCAGATTTGGCGGCAGCCCGAATCTGTGTGTGCGCTATCTTTTACTGTCAATTGGACTTGATCCGGATAAGGATGTAGTGATGGTGGAACCGGCAGATATGTCCACCTCAGTTGCCGTGGTACAGAGCGGTCAGGCAGATATCTCCTGGGCAGCGGAACCACAGATCGTTGACGGTATGAAATCAGGTGTATGGACGGATGCATTTTACCAGTTTACAGATCTTGGAGACTACGCTTACTCCGTACTCAGTGTGTCACAGTCAACCATCCGGAATGACCCGGAGACAGTACAGCACTTTGTCAATGCAATGTTAAAATCGCTTTCTGCTGCACAGGATAAAAAAACTGCGGTCCGCGCTGCCGGAAAGGAATTTCCAACCACACCGGCCGAAGACATTGAAGCAGCGATCGACCGTGCCTATAAAGATGGACTCTGGAGTGTCGATGGAATCATCACACCGGAGGCGGTAAAAAATGATATGGAAGTATCCATTGCATCCGATGTATATCAGGGTACCTATCAGTACGATGAACTGGTAGATATGCAGTTCGTCGAAAACGCACAAAAACAAAATTGAAGAGAGTATTTAGTAGAATAGAATGTATGCAGATTTCCGGTGCTTTCCTAAGGTGCCGGGGAATCTGCCATTCACAACACACCGATACACCTTTTCCACCAAATTTGTGAAAATAAATTTCGTAAATTTTCGGGACAAACCCGCCATCTTATAGTATAATAACCGTACTAAAGTAATATAACCACCCCCACACAGGAAAAGGAGAAAAGCGATGATAAATCCGGCATCAATAATGAAGATCATGAATGCAAAAAATAAATTCACGGCAAATCACCCGAAATTTGCTGCATTTCTAAACGCAGTATTTTCCACCGGCATCACGGAGGGAACAATCATTGAGATTACCGTGACAAAACCGGGTGAGGAACCGATCACGACGAACATGAAGGTGCAGCAGTCGGATCTTGAACTGTTACAGGAATTACAGGACATTGCAAAAATGTAAAAATAGAAATGGAGAAGCATATGTTAGGAAAAAAACTTTCTTATCAGACCAATGGAAGTACAGTAGAATTTGAATTTGAACATGGAACGGCGTATGTCACGGCAGTCACGGACACGATCATGAATGTATTTGTTCCGTACCAGTCGAAAGACCACCGTTCAAAAGCAATCGAGGGAGATAAAAGACTTCCGGTTACCGTAGATGTCTCTGAGGAAGGCGGAGCAGTACAGATTAAAACTGATAAGCTGACAGCCAAAGTATACGATGATTTTTTGATCGATTTTTATAAAAAAGACGGTACACTTTTATGTGCAGATTTCAGGGGAGAGCGAAAGAAAAAAAAGAAATTAAGCGATGAAGCACTTGCAACGTTAGAGTCTGAGGGACATGCCGTATCTGCGGAGGGAGAAAAAGAAGATCCTGTTATGGTCGTAAAGCAGATGAGCGGGGATGAAAAGTTCTATGGACTCGGAGATAAAACAGGCGTTTTAAATAAAAGAAATTATGAATATGAAAACTGGAATTCCGATCTGCCACAGGCACACACGGACGATTTTAAGGCATTGTATAAATCCATTCCGTTTTTGATCACATTAAAAGATGCGGGCGTATTTGGAATGTTCTTTGACAACACTTACAGATCACATGTCAATCTGGGAAAAGAGAACAGCGCCTGCTATTATTACAGTGCAGAGAACGGAAATCTCGATTATTATTTTATTTCCGGGGAAAAAATGACGGATATTGTGGAAGGCTATACTTATCTGACCGGAAGAACCCCTCTGCCGCAGCTTTGGACATTAGGGCATCATCAGTCAAGATGGGGCTATATGTCAGCTGATGATATCAGACGTGTGGCACACAAATACAGAGAACTGCAGATTCCATGTGATACGATCCATTTTGATATCGATTATATGGATGGGTACCGCGTATTTACCTGGAATGAAAAGGGTTTTGGAGCACCGGGTGCAATCATAAAAGAGATCGCAGAGGATGGTTTTAAGGTTGTCTGCATCATTGATCCGGGTGTGAAATTAGATCCGGGATATGCAAAGTATGATGAGGGAATCGCGAATGATTATTTTGCAAAAACACCGGAAGGGGAAGTATACGTCAATGAAGTATGGCCGGGCGAAGCGGTATATCCTGATTTTGGAAAGCCGGATGTAAGAAAATGGTGGGCAGAAAATCAGAAATTCTTAGTGGATCTTGGTGTGCGAGGAACATGGAATGATATGAATGAGCCTGCAAGTTTCCGTGGAGAACTTCCACAGGATGTCGTTTTTACGGACGAGGATCAAAAGACAGATCATGCGGCAATGCATAATGTTTATGGACATCTGATGTCAAAGGCAACTTATGAAGGATTAAAGGAAGCCGATGGAAGAAGACCGTTCGTGATCACAAGAGCATGTTATGCAGGAACACAGAAATACTCTACCGTATGGACCGGAGATAACCAGAGCCTCTGGGCACATCTTAGAATGGCGGTTCCACAGCTCTGCAATCTCGGTATGAGCGGAATTGCATTTGCGGGAACGGATGTCGGCGGATTTGGTGCAGACTGTACACCGGAATTAATGTGCCGCTGGGTTCAGGTTGGTGCATTTTCCCCACTGTTCCGTAACCATTCTTCCATGGGAAGTACATTCCAGGAGCCATGGCAGTTTGATGAGGAGACGATCCGCATCTACCGCAAATTTGTGGAATTAAGATATCAGTTACTTCCATACCTGTATGATCTGTTCCGCGAATGTGAACTGACCGGACTGCCGATTATGCGTCCTCTGGTTTTACATTATGAGAATGATCCGGAAGTCTGGAACTTAAACGGTGAATTTTTAGTCGGAGAAAATCTTTTAGCTGCACCTGTTTTAGAGCAGGGAGAGACGAAAAAGATCGTATATCTTCCGGAAGGTGTCTGGTATGATTATGAGACAAAGAAACCATATCAGGGCAGACAGTATTATATGGTAGACGCACCGCTTGATACCTGTCCGATGTTCGTAAAAGAGGGAGGCATGATCCCAACTTATGAACTGGCACAGTACGTCGGTGAAAAGCCGTATGATACCTTGAAAATGCGCGTGTATCCGGGCAATGGAACTTATCTGCATTATCAGGATAACGGAGCGGATTTTGCCTACCGTGACGGTGCTTATAATGTGTATGAGTTTACGCATGAAGGGGACAAAAAAGAGGCATCCGTGCAGATGAAAAAAGAAGGTTATACGAAATACAAAAATATTTTGTTTGAATAATTCTAACGCATAATGGAACCCGCACAAAAGTATTCCTTACGCATATGATATAGAGATGTTAGCGACAGGAGCAATGTGTGGACTATAATCAGGAACAGTTTTTCCGTATGCAGATGGATGTGCCGAAAATGCCTTTTTATATGAGCTATCCGATGCAGAATCTGTATCTGACGGAAATGGAATATGAAAAAGATATGGAACGCATGAAGGAGCTTTATCCGAAAGAGGTGAAGACAATCCTTTCTTATGTGGAAGATGAGTGCGACAAGATGGAGTATGAGGGGAGCCTGATGTTTGACGAGTATCCGGACCGCCTGATGTTAGAACAGGTGGCAGAGCGGATCTACCGCAATGTGGCAGGGGAAGAAAAGAATGTTGAGGCAGAACAGTACTGGGGCGGAATGAATCCACCGCCGGGACCCGGGATGCCGCCCCCGCCTCCACCGGGACCTGGAATGCCGCCTCCACCGCCCCCTGGAGGACGTGATGATATGCGGAGCCTGATCGGGGTATTATTAAATAATGAGATGTACAGACGGCGCTGCAGGCACAGAAGATGCAGACGCTGGTGGTAAAACAAATGTTGCAGAAAATGGGCAGGTCATAGGTACACTGCCCGTTTTTTAATTCTCTTTCTTAAAATTTCAAAAAGAATCAGTGATAGGCATTGCGGATTTGAAAAAAAATGCATACAATATATCTGTCGCTTTTTTTCGGGTTTCAGAAGAAATTACAAAGATGGCGGTTTTAACAGGGAAAATGATATTTCATTCACATAGAGTAAGGAGACAATATCGTGCAGAAAGGTGCAATTAAGGCAGTCGTACTGACCGTCATTTTTTTTGTGGCAGTCGGAGTATTTAGTATGATGACAAATCATGTCAATGAAGATCTGACAACAGAAATGAAAAATGCCACATTACCGGTCATCACATTAGAGAGCAGTGAGCAGGAAGTCAATGAATTATATGGATATCGTACAAAGATGAATGCTGCGAGTATGCGCGATACGATCACACCGATTGGAAAAGACAGAAAACTTCCGGTTACGATCCAGACATACGAGACAAGCGTGGATGCGATCTCTTATGAAATACGAAGCCTTGATGGGGAGAGACTGATCGCCAATGCAGATGTCAATTCCTATGATGAGAAAAAAGGTACGATCAAAGCAGAACTTGAAATCCAGAATCTGCTTCAGGAGGGGGAAGAGTATTTACTTCTTATTAATTTAGAGAGCGGAAATGATGTCATTTATTATTATACAAGGATTGTGGAAATGCCAAATGCGCATGTAGACGAATCCCTGAAATTTGTAAAAGAGTTTCATAATACCACGTTCAACAGTGAGACATCGGGAACACTGTCAACGTATATGGAAAAAACAACCGGCGATAACACAACATTACAGTTTGTTTCATTAAATTCTTCATTAAAACAGCTTGCATGGGCAGATTTTAACGGAGAGCAGTTAACGACGCCGGTGCCATCCATAAAAGAAATTACGGATACCTATAATGTGATCGTGCTGGATTATGTTGTGACGAGTATCGGTGAGGGTGGCGAGAGTGAATATTATAATGTAGAAGAATATTACAGAGTGCGCTATACAAGCAGCCGGATGTATCTGCTCAATTTTGAACGCCGGATGAATCAGATTTTCCGCGGGGAAAATGCAAGCTTTTTTGACAATTATATTGAGCTTGGGATACGCTCCGGAAATGTGGAGTATCAGGCGAATGAGACGGGAACCACGGTCGCTTTTGTACAGGAGGGCGAACTCTGGAGTTACAATGAGACGGAGAATACACTCGCAAAAGTGTTCAGTTTCCGTGGATATGAAGGAATTGACAACCGTGAAAATTACGGGGAACATGATATCAAAATTGTCAGGATCGATGAGGCGGGAAGCCTTGATTATATCGTATATGGCTATATGAACCGCGGAAACCATGAGGGGGAAGTGGGAATTGAGGTCAATCATTATGACAGTCTTTCAAACACAAATGAGGAACTTGCATTCATATCTTCGGATAAGGCATACGAGGTCATGAAATCCGAACTTGGTCAGATGATGTATGTGACTGAGGGCGGAGAATTATATCTGATGGTCGATGGCAGTGTGTATGGAATCGATCTTAGTACATTGGAAATGAAAGAGCTGATCAAGGGACTGGATAAAGAAATATATGCGGTTTCAGAATCCGACCGTTATTTTGCATGGACGAAAGACAGCCAGAACGGACAGAGTGATACGATTTCGCTCATCAACTTTTCCAGTGAAAAAACATTTACCATAACAGAAGGCAGTGGAAAGTATGTAAAACCGCTTGGATTTATGGGAGACGATTTTGTATATGGCGTAGCGAATGCGGCAGATGTATCAACGGAGGCTGCGGGAAATGTAATCTTCCCGATGTATCAGATTAAAATTTTAGATGTGTCATCCGATACGCCGTCCGTTTTAAAGACATACGAAAAAAATGGATATTATGTTTCCGGGGTTGATATTGAAGATTACACTATGTACTTAAACCGTATTCAGTATAATGGTACGGCATATGTGGACGCAGATCAGGATATGATCATGAACCGGGAGGGAGATGGAAATAAAATAGTTTCCATTGTAAGCAGCAGTTCTGACAGTAAAGAGACCCGGTTTGAAATATCCTTGCCGGAAAATGTGGGGGAAAAGGCTCCAAGACTGCTGACTCCGAGAGAAACCATATTAGAGCAGGATCGCACGCTCACACTTGAAGATAAGGGTGGTAACGGAAAATATTATGTTTATGTAAAAGGTGATGTGGTTTATACCACAGATCAGGTGGCAGGTGCGATCACAAAGGCAAATGAAAAGATGGGAGTCGTAGTAGGCGAGGATCAGGAGTATATCTGGAAACGTTCCAGAGATGCAATCAAACCGGCACTCTCTGACATCGCAGTCGGCGCGGAAGATGCTTCTTCCGGCAGCATTGCTCAGTGTATCAATGCAATGCTTGAGAAAGAAGGAATTAATATCAGTGTCAGTGCATTGATTGCAGGCGGTGAGACACCGAAGAATATTTTGAGCAATACAATGAAAGATGCAAGAATTTTAGATCTGACCGGGTGCAGTGTGGAAGAAGTCCTTTACTATGTAAGCTGCGGTAATCCGGTATTTGCAATGACGGGAAGCAATGAAGCGGTTCTGGTGGTAGGATATGATGCCAATAATGTCATTATTTTTGATCCTTCATCCGGAAACAATTTTAAACAGAGTATAACGGAAGCAGATGAAGTGTTTAAAGGAGCAGGAAATGTTTTCTTCACATATCTGAAATAAAGCAAATGCAGAAAAAGGCAGGTTTTACAGATACATTTCCAATATAAATACATGAAAAAAAAGAGAAAACTGCATAAAAAAACAGTGCTTCCATAGAATAGTTCGTTGAACTTTAACAGATTTAAGTGAGACGTATTGCAAATTAAAGTCGAATGGGTTATATTTTGAGAAGTACTTGAAAAGAGGAAGAGGATGAATATGAGCAGAAAAGAAGTAGTGGTTTCGAATGTTTCAAAAGAACATGATAATCCAATTGCAGAACTGGTTCAGGTGGCTTGCCGCTATGACAGTGAGATTATCCTTGAGAGCAATAACCGCAGGATCAATGCAAAGAGTATCATGGGAATCATGGCATTTAATCCTTCAAAGGGTATGACAGTGAATATTGTCGCTGAAGGAAGCGATGAAGAAGAAGCATTAGACGCAATGGAGAAGTTTTTAGTTTGTGAGTAAGTTTTGTTGAGGAGGGAATTCATTATGGCAAAAGGAACTGTAGCAAAAAATAATGCAATCAAAGCAGAAAAGACAAATCAGGTAAAGGAAGCAGAGCCTAAGACAAATGAGAAGGCCAGTGATGTTTTACAGGCAGCAAAAAATGCAGCACAGGATGTGAAGACAGCAGTCAAAGAGTCTGCATCTGAAGTAAAAGCAGCAGTAACAGAAAAGACAGCAGCAGTCAAAGAAGCTGTAGAAGAAAAAGCAGCAGCAAAGACTGAGACAGTCAAAGATACAGCAGCTGAGACAAAAGAAACAGCAAAACCGGCAAGAGAAAAGAAACCGTCAAGAGCAGCAAAGAAAGCAGCAAAGGCAGCAAAAGAAGAATTAAAACCGGAAGTATTTATCCAGTATCAGGGGAATGAAGCGATTGTTGCAGATGTGATTGAGAAAGCAAAAAATGAGTTTGTTGCAGATGGTCACAGAGCATCATCCATCAAGAGCCTTCAGGTATATTTAAAACCGGAAGAATTTGCAGCGTACTATGTGATCAACCAGAAGTTTGCAGGAAGAGTTGATCTGTTTTAGGAGCGTTTGCCAGACGGACTTACATAGAAATGAGATAAGAAGAAACCGTTATACAAAAGTGTATGATGGTTTCTTTTTTTGATGCCAGAATGTTTATAGACATGCATTCCATTGTATAAGAAAAGCCGGCACGAAAAAGTACCGGCTTTTTTGATATTTCAGAATGAATTATTTCTGCTCTGCCTTGTATTTAGATACCAGACGTTCGATTCTGTCATACGGGTTTAACAGATCGCTGATGGAAGAATCATGGTTTAAGGTATCAATGATATAAGCGATGTATTTGCTCATATCACAGCTGATGTAATATGGTTTGGATAAGAGTTCCGGTGTCTGATAGGTAAGGTTTGTGGTAACGACTTTGTAGATCGTTCCATCTGCAACTGCCTGATCAAATTTCTCTAAACCGTTTGTGAAGAGTCCGAAAGTTGCAACGACGAAGATACGGTTTGCTTTACGTTTCTTTAACTCTGTTGCAACATCGATCATACTTTCACCGGAAGAAATCATATCATCGATGATGATAACATCTTTTCCCTCTACGGAGGAACCTAAAAACTCATGCGCAACGATCGGGTTGCGTCCGTCTACGATACGGCTGTAATCACGTCTTTTATAGAACATACCGACATCTAATCCGAGAACGCTTGCAAGATATACAGCACGGTTGGTACCACCTTCATCCGGGCTGATTACCATCATATGATCGGAATCGATCTTTAAGTCGGTTACTTCGCGTAAGATACCTTTTACGAACTGGTAAGCAGGCTGTACGGTCTCGAAGCCTTTTAACGGGATCGCATTCTGTACACGCGGGTCATGTGCATCAAATGTGATGATGTTATCTACACCCATTGCAGTCAGTTCCTGTAATGCTAAAGCACAATCTAAAGATTCGCGGGAAGTACGTTTGTGCTGACGGCTTTCATATAAGAAAGGAATGATGACGGTGATACGTCTTGCTTTACCGCCAACGGCTGCGATAATACGTTTTAAATCTGCATAGTGGTCATCCGGTGACATGTGGTTCTCATGGCCGCATACGGAGTAGGTAAGGCTGTAATTTGTCACATCGACCATCAGGTACAGATCGTATCCACGGACAGACTCTTTGATCACACCTTTTGCTTCGCCGGTTCCAAAACGCGGAACAGCGGTAGAGATGATGTAGGAATCGCGGCGGTAATCTTTAAAGGCAAGATCAGATGCATGCTGATGCTGTCTTTTTTCTCTCCAGCCGACCAGGTACTTGTCTACTTTCAGACCAAGCTCTTTGCAGCTCTCAAGCGGGATCAGACCGAGTGCTCCATCAGGTAAGGTTTCCAGGTTTCTTTCATCGTTTGGCATTGAATGGTTCCTCCATAAAAATTTGTTTACATGTATTTCAATAGATTGCTCTAATTGAAGGCAGAAAATGTATTTTGTGTTTATAGAACATCAGCGTCTTCGTTTCTGCATCCGGATATCTTCCCCGAATAATTTGATCAGAACATAATTGTCCATAATTCTTGATAAGATTCGCTCCGAATACAGATCGGTAAGCTGGGACAATCCGAGGTTTGTGGAAATGATGGTTGATTTCCGGTGCAGGATCCTTTCGTTTAAGCACAAAAACAACTGGGAAGTCGTAAAAGAATTTGTAAGCTCTGTGCCGAGATCATCGATGATCAGAAGATCGCAGGTAAAAATATTTTCATTTGCGGCAATCGCTTCCTCATCTTTTGCAAATACACCCTTGCTTAATATATCAAATAATTGGAACGCCGTAAAGTAAATTACTGAATGACCGTGATCCATCAGCTCTTTTGCAACACAGTTTGACAGAAACGTTTTGCCGATGCCGGTATCTCCGTAAAAGTACAGATTGGAAAATGTATCATCAAAGTGATCAATAAAATCATGACATTTCGCAACGGCATCTTTTGCTGTTGCCAAAGATGATAACCCGGTTGCAGGATTTATGTCTTTATCAGAATAATAGTCAAAAGAAAATGTGAAAAAATTCTCACGGAGCAGGATGCTTTTTAAATTCGACTGGGTATAGACTAAATCGATCGCAGCCTGTGTAAAACAGTGGCAGCGTTTCCCGTCGATAAAACCGGTGTCCTTACAATCCGGGCATTTGTAAGAAGTCTCCAGATAATCAGCAGAAAACCCTGCTTTTTTCAGAAGATCCTTTTTTTCACTGCGGTAGGAGGCAATCTGTTCTTTCAGGGTATTAAGAGCCATGGTATCACCGTCTAAGAGCTTTTTTGCCTGTGCAACGGAGCAGGTCGCAATGGCATCATCGATCTCACGGAGACGTGGGATCTTGATGTAGGCATAACGGGTCCGTTCTTCCCTGTCATGTTCATTTTTTAACTGCCGGGCATCATATGCCCGTATAATCTCATCGTATTGTGAATTTGTCAGAGGCATGTTCTTATCCTAATCTCCATTTTTGCCTGTTTTAGTATGAATACAATGTTTTCACACTACTCTATGGTATCAATGTTTTGAATTGGTTGTCAGTAACATTTTTTCAAGCTCATCATATTCATAGGAGCGCTGCCCGATGCTTGTAAACTTGTTTTTCGGACCGGCAGCCTCCTGTGCCGATGCTTTGGTGCGTTCTTTATGTTCAAGATTTAAACGTTTTACATCTTCCATGGTATGTACGTTTAATTTACGCCAGTTCGAGAGCATTTTGTCAGTGTAAGGAAAACTCGGCTGGTGGATGCTCTGGATGGTCTGCTGACATGCCGCACAGATGATATCGATCGAAAAACCATATTCGGAACGCCATTTTTCAATATAGTCTGTCTCGGATGGAACCAGATTTCTTCCTGTAATGCCAAAGGAGCGCATCACCGCATAGTAAGCCGGACTGTGGATCTTTGCCTCCTGTTTGGCAGCGGTTACCGTCCGGATGCCGCTTTCTGCCCATTTTAGCGCCGTGGCTTCGATGTAGCGGATAGCGGTGTGGTTTTTGCTGACACAATATTCCACCAGATATGCGATCAGATCCGATGAAAATGAAAGCTCATCATATAAATAAATAAAAGTATTCATATCCGTCTGGCTGAGAGGGCGTCCAAGATAACGTTCCGCGACAAAAAGAAGTTCCGCAATCTGGTCATTTTCCTGAAACTGTTTTAATTCATCGCGGGTGTAATCCCTTTTTGGCGGGAAGGATTCTGTATTTACCGAAGAAATGCCGTCATCCGGGGAATGATATGTGTCTTCTAAAGAGGAGACACTGTCTGCTTCAGGTGTTTCCGCAGCTGTTTCATTTTCCGGAAAATCATCGCCTGTGCCGGTTTTATCCCTGGATGCAGAATCAATCAGGCAGATACCGGTCAGGTTGTGCTCAGTATCATATTCTAACCGTAAAAGATGCATACGTTCCCAGTAACTTAGGGCGCGTTTGACATCCTTTTCCGTGTGTTCAAATTTATCTGCAATCGAAGAAATCGAAAAAGCGGAATCCGGGGCATTCATCAGACGCAGCAGGTACAGGTAGATCTTTACAAATTCCCCGTTTGCGTCAGACATATATTCATCAATAAAAATATTCGATACACTCGTGGCAGAAGATGCACTGTCACTGTGGATTAGTATTTTAGCCATGAAGGAAACCCTCTTTCGATAATATTCTAAAAGTATAAGTATAAATATTTGCTGCGCCACAAATTATAGCATAGGAAAAGAAAAAAGAGAAGAACATTTTTGAATACAAACGCTGTAAAATCAAGGGCTGCGGGGAATGTGGATAATGTGGATAAAAAAGTGGATTCATAAAAACGGAAGTTATGGCAACTGTGCCGGAATACAGAAAATAAGGGACATAAAAGAAAACGGAATCCGAAAATGGATATGTGTTATGTTAACAAAAAAAATCCACATTCGATGGTTGAAGTTTTCCCCAATCGAATGTGGATAATGTGGATAACTTATCGACCAAGAAGATGTTCACCCACGTTTACGATATCTCCGGCCCCCATAGTTATCAACAGATCACCGTTTATACAATTTTTCAGTAAAAATTTCTCGATCTCTTCAAAGGAAGGAAAATAATAGCATTCTGTTCCTTTTTCCTTTAATTTTGCAAGGATATCCCTCGAACTGATGCCGTAAGTATTTTTCTCACGGGCAGCATAGATATCGGCAAGAACGACCACGTCTGCTATGGACAGTACATCTGCAAAATCATCTAAAAATGCTTTTGTCCTGGAATAGGTGTGTGGCTGGAAAGCCAAGACCAGGCGCTTGTGTGGATAATTTTTGGCTGCGGTTAATGTTGCACGGATCTCTGTCGGATGATGTGCGTAATCATCAATGATAGTAACCCCGTCCACACATCCTTTGTACTGGAAACGGCGGTCTGCACCTCCGAAAGCGGATAATCCAGCAAGAATCGCATCCGTTGAAATGCCAAGATCAAGCGAGAGTGCGATTGCTGCAAGTGCATTTGATACGTTGTGCATGCCCGGAACGTGAAGTTTTACATCCATGACCGGGGTACCGTGATGCATTGCCGTAAAGGAAGCGCATGCTGTTTCGTCAAAGGTAATATCAGAAGGATAATAGTCACAGGAGTCATTCAGTCCGAAAGTGATTACCTGCGGATCTAAGCCGCTGGTGAGCTCTGTGTAGTTTTCAATCTCTCCGTTTATAATGATCGCACCGTCTTTTTTTGTATTTTCTGCAAATTTTCGGAATGAATTGCGGATGTCCTGAATATCTTTAAAGAAGTCAAGGTGTTCCGCTTCCACGTTTAAAATAACACTGTATCGTGGATAAAAATGGAGAAAACTGTTGGTATATTCACACGCTTCGGATACAAAAATATCGGACTTGCCTACTTTTATATTTCCTTCAATGGCTTTTAAGATTCCGCCGACGGAAATGGTAGGATCAGCCTTTGCTGCGAGAAGAATCTGGCTGATCATGGATGTGGTCGTCGTCTTTCCGTGGGTACCGGCAACGGCGATGGAATTGTTGTAATTGTCCATAATCTGACCAAGCAGTTCTGCGCGGCTTAACATTGGGATGCTGCGCTCCTTTGCGGCCGCGTATTCCGGATTGTCTTCCCGGATAGCAGCGGTGTAGACGATAAGATCAATGCCGTCGGTAAGATTTTCAGCCTTCTGACCGTAAAAAATACGGGCACCCATGTGCTCTAAATGTCTGGTCAGTTCGGATTCTTTTGCGTCGGATCCTGAGATGGCAAAATGTTCTTCTAAAAGTATCTCAGCAAGACCACTCATGCTGATGCCGCCGATTCCGATGAAATGGATGTGCAGCGGCTGGTTGAAATTGATTTTATACATTTATTGATACCTGCCTGTTTTATGAATTATTCTGTTTGTTTCATTATACCCGTATGAAATTAATTTGCAAATTCTTTTGGGGAAAAATCTTTTCGACAGAAAAAACGAATTGTAGATAAAATTTTATCAATTTGTGCAATGTGTCAAAAATATGTAAAATCAGTAAAAAATATTGTGGAAAATGATGTACATGGGATTTGAAGTGTGGTATAATTAAAAATACCAAAAGGAATAGATTGACTAGAAAGTGACGAGAGGTGATTGACGTGATTCGAAAAGAAATGATAGCTATGCTATTGGCTGGAGGACAGGGTAGCCGTCTTGGAGTGCTTACAGCAAAGGTTGCCAAACCGGCAGTTGCGTTTGGAGGGAAGTACCGCATTATCGATTTTCCACTCAGCAACTGTATTAATTCAGGAATTGATACTGTTGGTGTTCTGACACAGTATCAGCCGTTACGTTTAAATACCCATATCGGAATTGGTATTCCGTGGGATCTTGACCGTAACAATGGCGGTGTAACGGTTCTTCCACCTTATGAGAAGAGCAACAACAGTGAGTGGTACAGTGGAACAGCAAATGCAATCTACCAGAATATGAATTATATGGAGAGCTATAATCCGGAATATGTCCTGATCTTATCAGGCGACCATATTTATAAGATGGATTATGAAGTGATGCTCGATTTCCATAAAGAAAATCATGCAGATGTGACGATTGCAACAATGCCGGTACCAATTGAGGAAGCAAGCAGGTTTGGAATCGTGATTGCAGATGAAAATAAAAAAATCCAGGATTTCGAGGAGAAACCGGCAGAACCGAGAAGTAACCTGGCATCCATGGGAATCTATATTTTCAGCTGGAATGTTTTAAAAGAAGCATTACATGCCATGAAAGACCAGAGCGGATGCGATTTCGGCAAGCATATAATTCCGTATTGTCATGAGAGAGGAAAACGTCTTTTCGCCTATGAATTTAACGGTTACTGGAAAGATGTCGGAACGTTAGGATCCTACTGGGAAGCAAATATGGAGCTCATCGATCTGATCCCGGAGTTCAATCTCTATGAGGAATACTGGAAGATCTACACAAAGAGCGATATCATTGAGCCGCAGTATCTGTCAGAAGATTCTGTGGTTGAGAAGAGTATCATTGGTGAGGGATCAGAGATCTATGGAGAAGTACATAGTTCTGTCATCGGTGCAGGTGTTACGATCGGTAAGGGAAGCGTAGTAAGAAACTCGATAATTATGAAAGGGACACAGATTGGTGAAGGTGTCACGATAGATAAGTCAATCGTTGCAGAAAACTGCCAGATTGGAAACAATGTGGTGCTTGGAGTCGGTGAGGAAGCACCGAACAAGCTGAATGCAAGCATATATTCTTTTGGTCTTGTAACAATAGGTGAAGATTCCGTGGTGCCGGATGGCGTTCAGATAGGAAAGAACACGGCGATTTCCGGAGTTACGGAAAAAGAAGATTATCCGGATGGAATTCTTGAAAGCGGTGAAGTAATTATTAAGGCAGGTGACTCAGAATGAAGGCAATAGGTATTATTTTAGCTGGCGGTAATAACAGCCGTATGCAGGAACTATCCAATAAGAGAGCGATTGCAGCAATGCCTGTTGGGGGCAGCTATCGAAGCATTGATTTTGCACTCAGCAATATGAGCAATTCGCATATACAGACAGTTGCAGTACTGACACAGTACAGCGCCAGATCCTTAAATGAGCATCTGAGTTCCTCAAAATGGTGGGATTTTGGAAGAAAACAGGGCGGTCTGTTCGTATTTAACCCGACAGTTACGGTGGACAACAGCTGGTGGTATCGTGGAACTGCAGATGCCATGTATCAGAATATCAGTTTCTTAAAGAAACGCCACGAACCGTATGTCATCATTACGAGCGGTGACTGTGTTTATAAGATTGATTACAATAAAGTACTGGAATATCACATCGAAAAGAAAGCAGATATCACGGTAGTGTGCAAAGATATGGCACCGGATGTGGATGTAAGCCGCTTTGGTGTGGTACGCATGAACGAGGATTCCAGGATCGTGGAATTCGAGGAGAAACCGATGGTATCCCAGTCGAATACGATCTCTACCGGTATTTATATCGTGCGCAGAAGACAGCTCATTGAGATGTTAGAGCGCAGTGCAGAGGAAGGACGCTGGGATTTCGTTACGGATATTCTGATCCGTTATAAAAATATGAAACGTATCTACGGTTACAAGATGAAAGAATACTGGAGCAATATCGCGACCGTTGAGTCTTATTACCAGACCAATATGGATTTCCTGAAACCGGAAGTGCGCAGATACTTTTTCCATGATGAGCCAAAGATCTACTCTAAGGTTGATGATCTTCCGCCTGCAAAGTACAATGCAGGATCCGACGTGCGCAACAGTCTGATCGCAAGCGGCTGTATCGTGAACAGCAAAGTGGAAAATTCGATCCTGTTCAAAAAAGTATTTGTTGGAAAGAACTGTGTGATCAAAAACTCCATTATTTTAAATGATGTATATATCGGAGATAACACACACATTGAGAACTGTATCGTGGAGAGCAGGGACACATTGAAAGCCAATACATATTACTGTGGGGACAATGGTATCAAGATTGTTTCTGAGAATAATGAGCGCTACGTGTTATAAAAATGCATTTTTAGGACAAGGGTAAAACAACTTAAAGGGGGACATAAGACATGCAGATAACGGACGTGAGGATCAGAAGAGTAGAAAAAGAAGGCAAGATGAAAGCGGTAGTTTCAATCACGATCGATGAAGAGTTCGTGGTACATGATATTAAGATCATTGAAGGGGAAAAAGGTCTTTTTATTGCAATGCCAAGCCGGAAGGCAGCGGATGGAGAATACCGTGATATTGCACATCCGATCAACTCCGGAACGAGAGAGCGGATCCAGAAACTGATCTTGGAAAAGTACGAGGAGACATTAGCTGCTGAAGAGTAAGGAGCTTTTGGCAGCAGGTCTTTGAGGAAGATTGTTGTGTCGGCAGAATAAAAAGAATGAGCGGCTGTAACAGGGGATTGTTGTTACAGCCGCTTTTTGGTGTGTGTTAAACAGTTGATTCGCCAAATGATGGTTTGTTGGGGACATGCGTCGCCCGTCCAAATGGTGTGTCGCAGGCTTGTGAGTGGAATCTTACGCAAAGCCGGAGTTAATTTTGGTTCCGTTGTACGAAAATAAGAAAAGTCTAAGTGTGTCTGGGTTAGATTTTCTCGGAGTGACGTGACCGGCAACAACGAGTCATCCATGACTCGATGCTGCCTTGTTCTGCCATCCGTGGCAGAACATCACTGTGTACCTATAGACACACTAAGATTTTCTAATTTTCTCCCAAAGTCACAAAATTAGCTTCGGCTTTGCGCAAGATGCCAGCCGTCAGGTTATGAACACCATTTGGGTGGGCGGTTCATCTCAAAACTGGGGGCGTAGGCGCGAATTTTTGATATTCGCTTGAATGAAAATATGCTTAAAATGCTAATGTGCTGTATCATTAATATTCAACCTAATGGCTTCCCAGAATTTTTATATGCTACATTGTATTACATGAATTATTTCGTAAAATGCCAGACAAAATAACACAGAATAATTTTTTCAAATGTGTATGGCAATAAACATAGGCATAACGGGATACATTGAGGTTTTTCCAGTATTATCAAACCAATAATAATCTATTAAACATAGTTATTTGGAAATATTTTTTTTTCAGATTCAGACATAAAACACTAAAAATTTACACCCGCCAAAGTTGTAAAATGAGTTCCCCGGAGAAGGGTGGTTCACAACTTAGTGGCTGGCAAATCGCATCAAGCCGGGATCCGTTTTGTGACTTTGGGAGAAAATTAGAAAGTCTTTGTATGCCTGTTCACAATACAGTGTTGTGCTGCCACGGACGGCAGCACAAGTCCTAATGTGCCCGGACGGCACATTTAGGACGCACACGTCACTCCGCCTCAACCTGAATCAGGCATACTTAGACTTTCTTATTTTCGGACAACGGAACAAAACAGTCCCGGCTTGATGCAATTTGCCAATCTAAAATCCCCAGAACCACCCTACACGAGGAAACTCATGTCACCCACAAACCATCATTTGGCGGCAGCTTATTATAATGACGGTGTGAAAAATACTTGTAAAATCAGGAAAGTCCTGTAAAATAAAACATAGACTGCAATGAGAAAAACAGTATGGTATGGTGAACAATATCAGAAAAAAAGCACGAAGATGCAGGAGGATACATATGGAACAGTTAAAAGCGGTAATACTTGCAGCAGGTAAAGGAACGCGAATGAAATCGGATCTGCCGAAAGTGGTACATACAATCGAAGGAAAATGTCTGGTGGACTATGCGATCGAAGCTGCGATCGGAGCAGGTGCAGAGGACATCTGTCTGGTTGTCGGATACAAATATGAGGTGGTACGGGAGACGATCCTGCATCAGGAAGTAAACTTTGTATTACAGGAGGAGCAGCTTGGAACCGGTCATGCGGTGCGTTGTGCAAAAGATTTCTTAGGGGATGAGGGACAGACGATGATTCTGTTTGGGGATACGCCTTTAATCACGGCAGAAACCTTAAAGCGTTTAAGAGAATATCACACAGAGAATAAGAATACGGTTACTGTATTATCTGCCATGGTGGAAGATCCGACAGGATATGGAAGAATCATCCGTGATGCGGACGGTAATTTTGTGAAAAGTGTAGAGCATAAAGATGCGAGTGAGGAAGAGAGAGCATCGCATGAGATTAATTCCGGTATGTATATTTTTGATACAAGGGAATTAAAAGAGGCACTTGAAAAAATCCAGCCGAATAATGCACAGGGCGAATACTATCTGCCGGATACGCTGACAATTATAAAGGATAAAGGACTGAAAGTGGATGCATTTGCATTAAGTGATCCGGAGGATATCATGGGTGTGAATGACCAGGAGCAGTTGAAATCTGCAGCAGAGATCATTCGCAGACGGAATCAGGCAAAATAAATGGGATGGAAAGATTTATTCCGGTCACTGTGGATAAAAGATACAGAAATGGAGAAATACATGTTTTTGATCGTAGGGCTCGGAAATCCGGGGAAACAGTATGAGCATACCAGACATAATATCGGATTTGATGTCATGGATGCGCTTGCAGAGAAATATAATATCAGTATCAGTGAAAAAAAACATAAGGCACTCTGTGGAAAAGGTGTCATAAACGGGGTGAAAGTTGTGCTGGCGAAACCGCAGACCTATATGAACTTGAGCGGGGAGAGCGTGGCGGAGCTGGTCAATTATTACAAGATGGATCCGGAAGAGGAGATGATCGTGATCTATGATGACATCAGCCTTGCGCCGGGAAATCTGCGCATCCGCAAAAAAGGAAGTGCGGGTGGGCACAATGGAATCAAAAATATCATTGCGATGACCGGGATGCAGAATTTTTTGCGCATTAAAGTCGGTGTCGGGGAAAAACCGGCGGGATGGGATCTTGCAGATCATGTACTGGGACATTTTGATACAGCAGACCGCGCGGAAGTAGAGAAGGCAATCGGGCATGCCGTGGAGGCAGCAGAAATGATGATCACCGGTGAGACGGATGCAGCGATGAACCGTTATAATGTGAAAAAGAAGGAAGAGTGAAAAGGAGTATCATGAAAACTTTTACTGAACCTTTGAAAGAGCTCAAAGAATTTGAAACCTTAAGTGCGGGGGTGCATGATCTGCGTGGTATTGCACAGATCTCAGGATGTATTGACGCGGCAAAACCACATATCATGTATAGTGTAAACAATGGTTCTGGAAACAGAATCATTGTTACGTTTCAGGAGCAGAGAGCAAAAGAAATCTATGAAGAATATCGTTTCTTTGATCCGAAGGCAGCATATTATCCTGCAAAAGATATCCTGTTTTACCAGTCGGATATCCGTGGAAATGTGCTTACCGCGGAGCGTATCAATGCATTAAAAATGCTCGCGGAGGAGTCATCCTGCACCATAATAACTACGTTTGACGGTCTAATGAATCCAATGCCAATGCCGGAAAAATTTATCCAGGAAGTCAAAAAGGTTTCCGTCGGAGATATATTAAATCTGGAAGAACTCACAAAACATCTGGTGGAACTTGGTTATGAGAAGAACTATCAGGCGGAAACGATGGGAGAATTTTCCGTGCGCGGTGGAATTTTAGATATCTTTCCACTGACGGAAGACAATCCGTTTCGAATCGAATTCTGGGGGGATGAGGTTGATTCCATCCGTTCTTTTGATGCGGAAAGCCAGCGCTCGATTGAAAATTTGGAGGAGATTTCGATCTATCCTGCCTGCGAGCTTGTTCTGACGGCAGAGGAGCGGCAGGAGGGAATCAAAAGAATTTTAAAAGAAGCAGACAAGGTATCCGCAAAACTCCGGAAAGAAATGAAAACGGAGGAGGCGCACCGCACCAAAAGTGCTGCAGCACAGATCGCAGAGGAAGCGGGAGAACTGGGCATCAGCGCGGGACTTGACGCATATCTGTCCTATTTCTGTGAGGAGCGGGTGTCCTTGCTTGATTATTTTAACAGGGAGAACACCGTTATTTTTGTGGATGAACTGGCACGTTCCATCGAGCGCGGTATGGTGACGGAAACAGAATTTTCTGAGAGCATGAAGCAGCGTCTTGAAAAGGGATATATTCTGCCGGGACAGATGCGGGAGCTTTTTTCCTGCAAAGAAATACTGGCAAAAATGGAAAAGATGGCATGCATTTCCCTGGTGGCGCTGGACTTAAAAAACAGCCATGTGGATATCAAAGAAAAATTTGTCATCGATTCAAAGACCGTCAACCCGTACAATAACAGTTTTGATCTTCTGGTCAAAGACCTCACCCGCTATAAGAAAAACGGATACCGTGTGATCTTACTTTCCGGATCAAGGACGCGTGCAAAGCGGCTGGCAGAAGACCTGATGGCGGAGGAACTGAATGCATTCTATTCAGAAGATTTTGATCACGAGGTAAAACCGGGTGAGATCATGACCGGTTATGGAAAAATAAAAAAAGGTTATGAATATCCGCTGCTTAAATTTGTTGTGATCTCAGAGAGCGATATTTTCGGCAGTGAAAAGAAGAAAAAGAAGCACCACCGTACCTATGAGGGAGAAAAGATCGCAAGTTTTACCGACCTTAACATCGGTGATTATGTCGTGCATGAAAATCATGGACTTGGCATCTACCGTGGAATCGAAAAAATAGAGGTCGATAAGACGGTCAAAGATTACATCAAAATAGAATATGCAGGTGGTGGAAACTTATATATCCTCGCAACGCAGTTAGAGCTGATCCAGAAATATGCCGGCGCGGATGCAAAGAAGCCAAAACTGAACAAATTAGGCGGACAGGAATGGAATAAGACAAAGACAAAGGTGCGCGGTGCGGTAAAAGAGATCGCACAGGATCTTGTAAAACTTTATGCACAGAGACAGGATCAGGAGGGATTTGTCTACGGGCCGGATACCGTCTGGCAGAGAGAGTTTGAGGAAATGTTTCCGTTTGAGGAAACGGAGGATCAGGAGCTTGCAATCGAGGCGACCAAAAAAGATATGGAGAGCACAAAGATCATGGACCGCCTGATCTGTGGGGATGTCGGTTACGGCAAGACGGAGATCGCAATCCGTGCGGCCTTTAAGGCAGTACAGGATGGAAAACAGGTCGCTTTTTTAGTGCCGACAACGATCTTAGCGCAGCAGCATTACAATAACTTTGTGCAGCGTATGAAAGATTTTCCGGTCAACATTGATCTTTTGTGTCGTTTCCGGAGCAGTGCGGAGCAGAAAAAGACGGTGGAGGCGCTGAAAAAAGGAAGTGTTGATATCATTATCGGAACGCACAGACTGCTTTCAAAAGACGTAGTATACAAAGATCTTGGGCTTCTGATCATTGACGAGGAACAGCGTTTCGGTGTGACGCATAAGGAAAAGATCAAGCAGTTAAAGACCAATATTGATGTTCTGACGCTCACGGCAACACCGATTCCAAGGACACTGCACATGAGCCTGATCGGGATCCGTGATATGAGTGTGTTAGAGGAACCGCCGATGGATCGTGTGCCGATCCAGACGTATGTGATGGAATATAATGAAGAACTGGTGCGTGAGGCAATTTCCAGGGAACTCTCCCGTGGAGGACAGGCATATTATGTATACAACCGTGTGCGGGAGATCGCAGATGTGGCAGCAAAGATCGCAGAGCTTGTACCGGAGGCGAACGTTGCCTATGCGCACGGGCAGATGAAAGAGACAGAGTTAGAGAACATCATGTACCGTTTTATCAACGGAGAGATCGATGTACTTGTTTCTACAACGATCATTGAGACGGGACTTGATATCTCAAATGTCAATACAATGATCATCCACGATGCCGATAATATGGGACTGTCGCAGCTCTACCAGCTCCGCGGGCGTGTCGGCAGGTCCAACCGGACGGCGTATGCGTTTTTAATGTACCGCAGGGATAAAATGTTAAAAGAGATCGCAGAAAAAAGACTTGCTGCGATCAAGGAGTATACGGAACTTGGAAGTGGCTTTAAGATCGCCATGCGTGATCTTGAGATCCGTGGTGCAGGAAATCTGCTCGGCGCAGAGCAGCATGGACATATGGAGGCGGTCGGATACGATCTTTACTGCAAAATGTTAAACGAGGCAGTGAAGGAAGCAAAAGGTATGGATGTTGCGGAAAGTTTTGATACCTCGATCGATATTGATATTGATGCGTATATTCCGATGGGATACATTCCGAATGAGATGCAGAAACTTGACATTTATAAGCGCATCGCAGGCATTGAGACGGCAGATGAGTCAGAAGAAATGTTAGAAGAACTGATCGACCGGTTTGGAGATCCGCCAAAGTCTGTCGAAAATCTGCTTTATATTGCAAGGGTAAAATCCATGGCACATCATCTTTACTTTACAGATATTGCACAGAAAGGTGATACACTGCGGTTCACCCTGTATGAGAAAGCGAAGATCAATGTGGCGGCAATTCCGGAGTTTACCGCTTCCTTTGACAAACATGTGAAGTTTACCATGGATGCAAAGGAACCATATTTTACCTATTTCCTGAAACTGAATACCAGGGAAAAATATGTGGAAGCAAAAGATGTGATGGAAACATTTTTGCAGCGTGCAGGGGAGATGCTGATGGAAAAATAACTTGCGGCTTTTTACAAAACGAATTATAATAAACTGAATGACTGCCCATATCGGAAAAAGAGGGCACTGGGAGGAATATATGAACAGCAGAAAAATTACCGCATTATTGTTAAGCAGCGCTATGGCTTTATCTGTACTGACAGGCTGTGGCGGAGTCAATAAAGATAAAACAGTGGCAACTTTAAACGGAGAGCCGGTCAAACTTGGAGTCGCAAACTTTGCAGCAAGATTTGGTCAGGCGGGAGCAGATGATTTTTATACCGCATATTTCGGAAAAAATGTCTGGACATCCGATTTATATGGAAATGGAACGACCGGGCAGGATAATTTTAAAGACAGCGTGATGGACTCCTTAGAAGATATGTACGTGTTACAGCTTCATATGGATGAGTATAATGTCAGCATTACAGACGATGAAAAAGCAGCGATCACCGCAGCAGCAGCACAGTTTATGGAAGATAACAGCAAAGATGCAATCAATGCACTTGGTGCGACGCAGGAGATCGTGGAGGAATACCTTACATTAGAGACGATCCAGAGTAAAATGAAAGCAGCAATCGTTGCAGGCGCAGATACCAATGTGACAGATGAGGAAGCAAAAACGGGTGCATACAGTTATGTGGGCATTTCTAAGACGACACATCAGGATGAGAGTGGCAATACGGTAGATTACACAGATGAAGAGAAAGAGGAGCTTGCAGCAAAGGTAGCTGACTTTGCAAAAGCAGCGAAGGAAGATGGTCTTGATGCGGCGGCAGAGGATGCAGGCTATACGGTAAGCACCGGTACTTTTACGCAGGAAGATGATTCTGTGGATGACAATCTTTTAGCAGCATTGAAAAATTTAAAAGAAGGCGAAGTAACAGATCTGATCGATGGCGACAGCTCTTATTTTGTGGCACGTCTTGATAAAGAAGTGGACGAGGATGCAACAGAGGAGACACGTCAGAGCATTATTGAGCAGCGCAAAGATGATCTGTATGATGAGACGCTCGATGGATGGAAAGAAGGCATCGAGTGGGCAGTGAAAGAAAAAGTCTGGGATGACGTGAATTTCGATAACCTGTTTACAACTATAAAAGATACAGAGACAGAAAGCACGACGGAGCAGGCAACAGAGTAAAAAGAAAACGTCGAAAGCACAGTCTTTCGACGTTTTTTTATGAAAATGGGAAGTTTATAGCGGGAGAAAACAGATGAAAAAAGACAATATCGTACTGATCGGGATGCCCGGAGTTGGAAAAAGTACTGTCGGAGTCATATTGGCAAAAGTACTTGGGTTCCAGTTTGTGGATGCGGATCTGGTGATTCAGGAGAAAGAAGGAAAGTTACTGCGTGAGATCATTGCAGAAGAGGGTCCGGACGGATTTATTGCAGTGGAAAACCGTATCAACAGTGAAATAGAAGCACATCATTCGGTCATTGCTACCGGGGGAAGTGTCGTATATGGAAAAGAGGCAATGGAGCACTTAAGGCAGATCGGAACTGTGATCTATTTAAAATTAGATTATGCGGATATCGACCGCAGACTGTCAGATATTAAAGGCAGGGGCGTTGTTTTAAAAGACGGACAGACGTTAAAAGACCTGTATGATGAGAGAGTTGTTCTATATGAAAAATATGCGGACATCACGATCGCGGAGGATGGCCTGAACGTGGAACAGACGATCGAAAAGATCGTGGCGCAAATTCAAAAAGAATCTTTGTAAAATCACATCAATGGAATGAAAGAGTCAGAAGATGAACAAAAGATTAAAAGATAAAAAAATGCTGTCCGGCATCATTGCTGCTGGCGGATTCCTTATCATACTGGCAGGAAGTGCGCTTTCGCAGCAGACGGCATTAGGACAGAACTATCAGGGCGTGTATGTAGACGGAACATTTGTCGGGTATGTGGCGGAAAATGTCGATGTGAAGGATGTAATCCTTCAGGCAAGAAGAAAACTGGCAGAAGAATCTGCAAGCCGTTTATGCATGGATTATGAATGGTCTGTAAAAACAGAAAAGAAACCGTTTGTGCGTTTAGAAAAGAAAGAAACACTGGAAGAACAGTTAAAAAAGATATTAGCAGAGAAGACGATTGAGAGCAGGGAGCGTGCCTATACGGTTGCGATCGGTTCCTACCGTGGAAATTTTAAGACATTGGATGAAGTGTCAGATTTTCTGAATCAGGTCAGAAAAAAAACGGATGAAGACAATGCCTATACTGTTGTATATCAGACGTTGGAGGGACAGATCGGTGGAATATTAACGGCTGATCTGAAAAAGGCAGAAAACGAAGACGATCCGGCGGAAACCGGGGAGAAAGAAACGCAGGATATGCAGGCATCGTCGCTTGCGGGCGTTTCCTTAGAGTCTGCAACGCAGCTTTTAGATGCCGTGACATCGGATGTAGCAGATTTTTATGAAACGGGTGTCCTTGATATGGCATTTGTGGAAAATATTGAGGTCTATGAGAATTATGTGCAGTCAGATGCGTTTACCACTGCGGATGATGCCGCTGCTGAAGTAACAAAAGAGAAAGAATCGAATAAAATATATGTAGTAGAGAGTGGTGACTGTCTCTCTGTGATCGCACTTGACCATGATACAAAAGTGGCAGATATTATGGCATTGAACGGACTTGAGAATGCAGACTCACTGCGGGAAGGACAGGAGCTTATCATTGCGGTTCCGGAACCGGATTTAAAGATCAGGCTGACTGTGGGAGAAGTTTACGAGGAAGATTATGAGGAGGAACCTGTCATTAAGGAAAATGATTCCTGGTATACCAATCAGGAGGAAGTTTTAGAAGAGGGCGTGGCAGGTCATCGTGAGAGAAACGATATTGTTGTATATGAAAACGGTGCTGAAGTGAGCAGAGAGTTAGCGCACCAGAAGATCATGACGGCAGCGAAGGCAGCAGTTGTGGAGCGTGGAACGATCGTGCCGCCGACATACATTAAGCCGCTTGCCGGTGGAAGGTTTACATCAGGATTTGGAAGACGCTGGGGAAGAATGCATAAAGGTGTGGACTGGGCATGCCCGATTGGAACAACCGTGTACGCATCCTGTGCGGGAACTGTGATCCAGGCATCTTATAACGGTGGATACGGCAATAATGTGGTGATCAGCCACGCGGACGGAAGACTGACGCGGTATGCACATAACAGCAAGCTGCTGGTGAAAGTCGGCCAGAAGGTGGAGCAGGGGGAACCGATCGCACTGAGCGGAAGTACCGGACGTTCCACAGGACCACATGTGCATTTTGAAATCTACATCGGAGGGGCTGCAGTCAATCCGTTGAAGTACATCAGTAACTGATAAAAGTTGAACGGAAGTGTGCGGAAATGAAGGGCATTTTTGGGAATATCTGCATATTTACAACAAAATTGAAACTGTGATATAATTCTTGACAAAAGCACATAATAGCAACTATAATTATGTGTTTGTATGAAAAGGTTCATAGAGGTGTGGTATGGAACAATATGTCATTAAAGGAGGCAATCCGTTAGTCGGAGAAGTGGAGATCGGCGGAGCAAAAAATGCTGCGCTTGCCATTATTTCTGCGGCGGTTATGACGGATGAGACCGTTACAATAGAAAATTTACCAAATGTCAGAGATATCAATGTGCTGTTAAATGCAATCAGTGATATTGGTGCGAAGGTAGACAGACTGGATGCGCATACAGTAAAGATGAACGGATCATTTATTCATAATCTGGTTGTGGACAATGAATATATCCGTAAGATCAGAGCATCCTATTATCTGCTGGGAGCACTCCTTGGAAAATATAAACATGCGGAGGTAGCTCTTCCGGGTGGATGTGATATCGGAAGCCGTCCGTTTGATCTTCACCTGAAAGGATTCCGGGCACTTGGTGCGACGGTAGATATCCGCCATGGTCTGGTGGTTGCAGATGCAAAGCAGCTGAAAGGTACACATATTTATCTGGATAAGGTATCTGTCGGTGCAACGATCAACATTATGATGGCAGCAGCCATGGCAGAGGGTAAGACAACGCTGGAGAATGCGGCAAAAGAGCCTCACGTTGTTGATGCAGCCAATTTTTTAAACAGCATGGGTGCAAATATCAGAGGCGCCGGTACGGATGTGATCCGGATTGTTGGTGTTGAAAAACTGCACAAGACAGAATATTCTATCATCCCGGATCAGATCGAAGCCGGAACATTTATGCTTGCAGCAGCAGCGACAAAGGGAGATGTCACCGTAAAGAATGTCATCCCGAAGCATTTAGAGGCAATCAGTGCGAAGCTGCTTGAGATCGGATGTGAGGTGGAAGAGTTTGATGATGCGGTGCGTGTGGTATCCTCAAAACCACTGCATCACACACAGGTTACGACGCTCCCGTATCCGGGATTTCCGACAGATATGCAGCCACAGATCGCGGTTGTGTTAGGTATTTCGGAGGGTACGAGCACCGTTACGGAGAGTATTTTTGAAAACCGTTTTAAATATGTCGGTGAGCTGGCGCGCATGGGTGCCAACTTTAAAGTAGAGAGCAATATAGCGATCATCGGTGGTATTGAGAATTATACCGGAGCCCGTGTCAATGCACCGGATCTGCGTGCCGGAGCGGCTCTTGTGATCGCGGGACTTGCGGCGGAAGGCATCACGGTGGTAGACGATATCTACTATATTGAACGTGGATATGAAGAATTTGAAAAGAAACTCGCATCACTGGGGGCTGTGATCGAGAAAGTAAGCACAGAGAAAGAGATACAGAAGTTTACACTGAAAGTGTCATAGCAGTTGAAAACATGGCAGGGAAAACTGTCATGCAGGAGCTGCTATGCAGGGAATATTATGTAGAAGCTGCTAAGCAAGAGCTGTTATGCAGGGACTACGATGTAGAAGCTGCCATGGAGAGGGCGTTTCCGGGTATGGGAGACGTCTTTTACCATGGCATTTTTTGCGCGCAGACATTCATGATGATAGCGTTTTAAGGGAAGAGGGAGAACGATGAGAAGAATATTTCAAAAAGAACTTGATATGATCCTTCACTGGAATCTTACACTGGTTGGAGGATTTCTGGGAACCTATGCGATATTGCTGCATGCAGGAAATTTTGGTTCCGCACAGACCGGAAATGTCATGGAGATGGCGGCGGCACTTACCGGAAAAAAATTTGCAGAAGTGGGGATACGATTTTTAGCATTTCTTATTTTTGGAAGTGCGATCGTGATTTCTTATCTGTTGACGAATTTTACGAAACTGGATATGCGAAAGCTGGTGCTCTGGGTAGACGCAGCGGGACTCACCGTAACAGCGATGATGCCGGAGGGGATGTCTGCGGTTGTGAGCCTTTACCCGATATTTTTCTGTTCGGCATTTCAGTGGGGCAGTTATTCCGGCGCATCGGGGTATAACAGTGCAAGCATTTTTACTACGAATAATTTTAAACAGTCGCTGCTCGCATGGACACAGTTTGTATTGACAAAAGATCCGGAATTCCGGAGAAAAGGAATCATGTATACGATGACGGTACTCTCATTTTTTGTTGGTGCATGCATTGGCTGCGTATCCGTCTATACATATGGGGCATATGGTGCTTTTATAGGATTTGTACCACTGATTGTGGCACGCCTGTTTATGTACATTGGAAAGATACCGGTAGAGAATGGTACACCGGAAGAAACGGAAGAAGAAGCAAAAGAAGCACTCGAAGAGGCAAATCTGCTGGAGAACGATCAGAAACTGTGATCGTTCTCCGCAGAACCTCTGCGGTGCTGCGTTTTTACTTACAGAATACTCTGAATATGCAGATCAAGACGTGTAGAGAGATCAATACAGGAGTTGTCGTTTAACTGTACGATCGGTCTTGCGAGATGCTGCTGGTTTAACATCACAATATTGGCACTCTGTCCGTTGCTTAAAAGAACACGGTTGTTCTGATAAGTGGATGCGATATGCTGCAAAAAGGTAAGGATAAATTTTGGTTTGTATTTCTGAAGACCTTCCTGCTCAAATCGTTCAATGACCTGGAAAGGACAAAGAGGAGCGCGGTAAGAACGCGCGGCAGTCATGGCATCGTAAACATCGGCGATTGCAACAACCATCGAGAAGTCATCTAAGTCTTTCTGGGTCGCTTTCAGCGGATAACCGGATCCGTCACAGCGCTCATGATGGAGCAGAGCAGCTTTTTTGATATGTGGATCAATATTTAAAGTTTTCAATAATTCGTAGCCGAATTTTGTATGCCTTTTGACAAGATCAAATTCCTCGTCGGTATATTTGTCCGGTTTGTTTAAAATCTCATCCGGAATCTTTAATTTGCCGATATCATGCAAAAGACCGCAGAGTGTCAAAGTGTCTAAAGTGGCGGCGTCTACTTTCAGCCATTTACCGATACGGCGGCAGATCAGAGCCACATTTAAAGAATGTGCGTAAGTGCTGTCGTCGTAGGCGCGCATATTATGCAGCATATCAAAAAGTTCCAGTGATGTCTTGCAGGAATTGAACAGTTTGACTGTCTGTTCGAGAAGATCATCAGTGTCAAGCGGCTGATTGTGAAAAACATATCCCTCCATGGAGGACTTTAAAGAGTTCAGTACGAATGAATGATCAAACTGGAACGTCTGAAACTCTTTCGATGCTTTTACTTTTTGGGAGTAAGCCGGGATAAAATGCGGTGTTTCAGGATCTTTTGGTTCATCCGGATCTTCAATACACACTTCTAAAACACAATAAAAGGAAAGACGCATGATAAGCGGTCTTGTAAGTGTGACGCCCTTATCAACGATCATCTGTCCGTTTTTTGTCAGGATCTGTTCGGCAGTGACCATGCCTGGTTCAAGTTTATTGACTGTTACCTTCTTCATAAAAAACCCCATTTCATTTGTACGTCTGTCACGTTCATAATTAAGTATAGTATAGAATTTTCACATTTGAAAGTCAATCGGGTTTGTGTAAAAGGTTAAGAAAATACACCTTGACATTTGGGGAAAACAGGTGTATTCTAGCCACTGTGAGTTTTTCAACTTAATATTTTTAGAATTTTCTTATTCAGAGTGATGGAGATACAAAGGATCTGTGAAGTCACGGCAACCCCTCTACGGAAGGTGCCAACCTGAGCGAATCGTACCTGACAGTACATATATGTTCGAACAATAAGAGGATTTGATGATTGATTTACAGCTATCACTTCCACTTGTTTTTCGCAAGTGGATTTTTTTTGTGTAATGGAGAATTACGCAAAGAACACGAAAAACACTATCAGAAAAAGGAGCATAAAAATGGAAAAAAGATTATTTACATCCGAATCCGTAACAGAAGGACATCCTGACAAAGTCTGCGATGCAATCTCTGACGCAATCTTAGATGCATGTATGGCAGAAGATCCAATGAGCCGTGTTGCATGTGAAACAGCAAGCTGTACAGGCTTTGTTTTAGTAACCGGTGAGATCACTACAAAAGCACAGTTAGATATTCCTGCAATCGTTCGTAAAACAGTCAACGAGATTGGTTACAACGATGCAAAAACCGGATTTGACGGAAATACCTGTGCAGTTATGGTAGCGCTTGACCAGCAGTCACCGGATATTGCAATGGGTGTTGATAAGGCATTAGAGGCAAAAGAGGGTGCCTTAACAGATGATCTTGATACCGGAGCAGGCGATCAGGGTATGATGTTTGGTTATGCAACCAACGAGACACCGGAGTTAATGCCATATCCGATCTCTTTGGCACACAAACTGGCATTACAGTTAACCAAAGTAAGAAAAGACGGCACACTGACCTACTTAAGACCGGACGGAAAGACACAGGTTTCCGTAGAGTACGATGAGGCTGGAAAACCGGTACGTCTTGAGGCAGTTGTATTATCAACACAGCATGACGATGATGTGACACAGGAGCAGATCCATGCAGACATTAAAAAATACGTTTTCGATCCGATCCTTCCAAAAGAGATGATCGATGCAGAAACCAAGTTCTTCATCAATCCGACCGGACGTTTCGTAATCGGCGGACCGCACGGTGATGCAGGTTTAACAGGACGTAAGATCATCGTAGACACCTACGGCGGATATGCACGTCACGGCGGCGGAGCTTTCTCCGGAAAAGACTGTACAAAGGTTGACCGTTCTGCAGCATATGCAGCACGTTACGTTGCAAAGAACATCGTAGCAGCAGGACTTGCAGAGAAATGTGAGATCCAGTTATCCTATGCGATCGGTGTAGCACAGCCGACATCCGTTATGGTAGATACTTTCGGCACAGGTAAATTATCCGATGAGAAGTTAGTTGAGATCATTCGTGAGAACTTCGACCTTCGTCCGGCAGGAATCATCAAGATGCTTGACTTAAGAAGACCGATCTACCGTGGAACAGCAGCTTACGGCCATTTCGGGCGTACAGACTTAGACCTTCCGTGGGAGGCAGTTGATAAAGCTGAGACATTAAAAAAATATCTGTAAGAGATATCTGAAATACAAAACTCATTTGTCTTCACAAAAAGTTTAGACAATTTTATATAAATTAAATGGGATTTGAAATTTTTCATGCTATAATAGGTCATAAAGGTATGTTTATGAAGGTCATAAAATACCCTTATGACCTTTTTTGTGGGAACAGAAACCGGAAAGGCGAACATGTAATATGAAACTGAAATCAAAAATCATCATTTCTTTTTGTATTATCATATTTGTTCCGATCGTGCTGATGATGGCGGCACTTTTCAGTTTTCAGCGTATACAGGTGAAGGCGATTGAGCAGACTTATGGAATCAAGGAAAATAATTACAGCTATTTTTCCAATTCCATGCAGCTTTTAAGCCGTTTTACGAAAGAATGTTTCAAGGAACTGAAAGATGCGGCGAAGAATGATCCGGCACGGCTGGAGGATCAGGAATATTTAAATGAACTCAACCAGACATTAGAGGAGAAGAGTTCTTATCTGATCGTGAGAAAGGATAAAGAGTTAATTTATATCGGTGAGGATGCAAGCATTTCGCTGCTGACACAGCTGCCGTCGTATGGGGATACGGTGAAAGATGAGGACGCCGGCACTTACATTGATGGTGACGAACAGGTGCTGATCAAGCAGATCGACTTCCAGTTTCAGGATGGGAGTGACGGAAGTGCCTTTATTGTTACGATCTTAGAGGAGACAGTTCCGGAGGTAAAGAAACTTCTCATTGATGTGCTGATCTCGATCCTGCTGATCCTTGTGCTGACTGCGACGATGCTGACCATCTGGATGTATACCAGCATGATCAATCCGATCAAAAAACTGCAGACGGCGGCACAGAATATCAAGGACGGCAATCTTGATTTTTCAGTGGAATCGGACAGCAAGGATGAGATTGGGGAACTCTGCAGATCGTTTGAGGAGATGCGCCTGCGCTTAAAGGATAATGCGGAGGAAAAGATTGAGGGAGAAAAAGAAAACAAGACGCTCATCAGCAATATTGCACATGATTTAAAGACGCCGATCACGGCAGTAAAAGGGTATGCGGAAGGACTGATGGATGGCGTGGCGGATACACCGGAGAAGCGGGATAAATATATCCGCACGATCTACAATAAGGCAAATGAGATGGATACGCTTTTAAATGAGTTGACATTGTATGCTAAAATTGATACGAACCGTATCCCTTACAATTTCGCAAAGATCAATGTATCGGAATATTTTAATGATTGCGTAGAAGAGATCGGACTTGATCTTGAAACAAAAAATATCAGGCTTGCCTACTTTAATTATGTGGACGAAAATGTTTTGATCATAGCAGATCCGGAGCAGCTTCGTCGTGTGATCCACAATATTATCGGCAATTCCATCAAGTATCTGGATAAACAGCAGGGATTTATCAATATCCGCATCAAGGATGTCGGTGACTTTATTCAGGTGGAGATCGAGGACAACGGAAGAGGTATTTCCGCAAGAGACCTGCCATATATTTTCGACCGGTTTTACCGCGCGGATGCGTCGCGCAACTCGGCAACCGGCGGCAGCGGTATTGGTCTGTCCATTGTAAAGAAGATCATAGAAGACCATGGTGGAAAGATCTGGGCGACCAGCAAAGAGTCCATCGGAACGGTCATGTATTTTGTAATTCGTAAATATCAGGAGGTACCAAATGAGTAAAGTTTTGATTATTGAAGATGAGGTTGCAATCGCAGACCTGGAGAAAGATTATTTAGAACTCAGCGGGTTTGAGGTGGAGACTGAGAATGACGGCGTGGTCGGATTAAAACGTGCGCTCTCCGAAGATTTTGATATGTACATTTTAGATCTGATGCTGCCGGGCATTGACGGCTTTGAGATCTGCAAACAGATCAGAGAGGAAAAAAATACACCGATCCTCATGGTATCTGCCAAAAAAGACGATATCGATAAGATCAGGGGACTGGGACTTGGCGCGGACGATTACATCACAAAGCCGTTCTCACCGAGTGAGCTTGTCGCGAGGGTAAAGGCACACCTTGCCCGCTATGAGCGCCTGATCGGAAGCAACGCAGTAGAGAACGACGTGATTGAGATCCGCGGCATCCGTATCGACAAGACAGCAAGACGTGTCTGGGTCAACGGGGAAGAAAAACAGTTTACGACCAAGGAATTTGACCTTTTAACATTCTTAGCAGAGCACCCGAACCATGTGTTCACGAAGGAAGAACTCTTCCGTGAGATCTGGGATATGGAGTCGATCGGAGATATCGCAACTGTGACCGTGCATATCAAAAAGATCCGTGAGAAGATCGAGATGAATACTAATAAACCTCAGTATATAGAGACTATTTGGGGTGTAGGATACCGCTTTAAACTTTAGTTTTTATCCCAAATATTCTCCGACTATTTGGGGTGTAGGATACCGCTTTAAACTTTAGTTTTTATCCCAAATATTCTCCGACTATTTGGGGTGTAGGATACCGTTTTAAACTTTAGTTTTTATCCCAAATATTCTCCGACTATTTGGGGTGTAGGATATACATTTAAACTGTAAAGTTTTTTTATTTTGCATGTATCAGAGAAAAGAAAAATGGCGCGGAAGTCAGAAAATGGCTTCCGCGCCTTATTGCCAGTACATCGTTTTCAAAGAAGTAATATGAATTTGATGAAAGTACAGATCAGAAACGGAAGATTTTGATCATTTGATTGATAAGAAAGAAGCGATTAACCGTCTTCGCTATGAAAAGCCGAATATGCAGATTTGCTTTCGGACAGAAGATGCTTTGAAAAAGCTGCATTTCCGACATGCATTGCATGAGTGATGGATATCTTGCAGAAGAGCTTGAGATAGAGTATAAAAAGGGTATATAATAAAAAAGTTCGGGTTCAGATAACAGGACAGAAAAACAGGGCACATTTTTCATATCCCGATCAATATAGGATAAGCGAGGAAGCACAAATGAGTAACTACGAAAAACCAGTTGTTGTAATGGCAGAAGAAAGCACAGAGGGCGTGTATCTTGCAAGCGGAGAACACCTGGAACAGTGCAGATTTGGAAGAACAGAGGCATCTGCAGGGGCAGATGCGTGCCAGGAATGTTCTAAGAGCGGTGGAAAGAGAGCTACTCCTTTGCCGGGAGAAGAATCTGCAAGGAGAGATGATTTTAAAAGCTGCGTGGACAATATGCCGATCAAGCAGTAGAAATGAGGAACAGTATGCAGCCAGCGATCATTTATGAAGATGAAGACATTATCGTCTGTAAAAAACCGGCAGGCGTGGCGACACAGACCAGACGCATCGGGCAGGCGGACATGGAGAGCCTGCTAAAAAATTACCGTGCATCCAAAGGGGAGCTTCCTTATATTGGTGTGGTACATCGGTTAGACCAGCCGGTGGAAGGCATTATGGTGTTTGCAAAAAATAAAGAAGCAGCGGCAGATCTAAGCCGCCAGATCAAAACAAAACTGGCGGACAAATATTATTATGCGATGACGGACGGCGTGCCGGAAAAGAAAAAAGGAACCTTAGAGGATGAACTTTTACAGAATGGAAAGACAAATACCTCCGAGGTGGTGGAAAGAGGAACACCGCAGGCAAAACATGCCAGCCTTTCCTATGAGGTGGTCGAGCAGGATGGAAAACATGCCGTTTTGCGTATCAAACTTGATACCGGACGCCACCATCAGATCCGGGTGCAGCTTGCACATGCAGGGATGCCGATCGTTGGGGATAAAAAGTACAACTTCAAAGAAAACATTGCACCGTCGGGCGGACAGCTTGCACTGTGCTCTTTTAAGATCGCGTTCCGGCATCCGAAAACGCATAGAAAACTGGAGTTTGAAATTGACAAGCCTTTTGGTTTATCATAAAATAAATCCAAAGGTTTAGATAGAAGAGTAAGGAGATTTATCATGGCAAAGGACAAGAAGTTAGTAGAGGCAATCACTTCCATGGAGGAAGATTTTGCCCAGTGGTATACAGATGTGGTCAGGAAAGCGGAACTGATCGATTATTCATCCGTAAAGGGATGTATGATCCTTCGTCCGGCAGGCTATGCGATCTGGGAAAATATTCAGCATGAGTTAGACCGCCGTTTCAAAGAGACCGGTGTTGAGAACGTATATTTACCGCTGTTTATCCCGGAGAGTCTGTTAGAGAAAGAAAAAGATCATGTGGAGGGATTTGCACCGGAGGTTGCATGGGTAACTTATGGTGGTTTGAATCAGCTTCCGGAACGTCTGTGTGTCAGACCGACTTCTGAGACATTGTTCTGTGATTTCTATAAAAACATCATCCAGTCTTACCGTGATCTGCCAAAGGTATATAACCAGTGGTGTTCTGTTGTAAGATGGGAGAAGGAGACACGTCCTTTCTTACGTTCCAGAGAGTTCTTATGGCAGGAGGGACACACCGCACATGCGACCGCAGAGGAAGCAGAGCAGAGAACCGTACAGATGTTAAATGTCTATGCGGATTTCTGTGAGGAAGTATTAGCAATGCCGGTTGTACGCGGACAGAAGACGGAAAAAGAAAAATTTGCAGGTGCGGAGGCAACTTACACGATCGAAGCACTGATGCATGATGGAAAGGCATTACAGTCAGGAACCAGCCACAACTTTGGCAATGGATTTGCGAAAGCATTTGGTATCCAGTATACGGATAAAGATAACAAACTTCAGTATGTATATCAGACATCCTGGGGTATGACGACACGTCTGATCGGCGCGATCATCATGGTACACGGAGATGATTCGGGTCTGGTGCTGCCGCCGCGTATTGCACCGGTACAGGCTATGGTCATCCCGATCCAGCAGCAGAAAGACGGTGTGCTTGACACTGCAAAAGAAGTCTGTGAACGCATCGGAAAAGTCTGCCGTGCAAAACTTGATGATTCCGACAAGAGCCCGGGATGGAAGTTCTCTGAGCAGGAAATGAGAGGTATCCCGGTTCGTATCGAACTTGGACCAAAGGATATCGCAGCAGGCAAATGTGTGGCAGTACGCCGTGATACCAGAGAGAAGATTGAGATCGCATTAGACGAACTTGAAGCAAAACTGCCAGAGTTGTTAGAGCAGATTCAGAAAGATATGTTTGCGCGTGCAAAAGCACACAGAGATGCACATATCTGGGATGCACATAATTACGAAGAATTTACCACGATTGCAAATGAGAAACCGGGCTTTATCCGTGCAATGTGGTGTGGGGATCAGGCTTGCGAGGACAAGATCAAAGAAGACCTTGCAGTGACCTCACGCTGTATGCCGTTTAACGATCAGGAGCACATTTCAGATGTCTGTGTATGCTGTGGAAAGCCGGCACACAAATTAGTATATTGGGGTAAAGCATACTAAGATAATTAATAGTCTGTTTGAAAACAGACGGATTACTTTGAATGAAAACGGAACTGGAAAATGATCCGGGGAACACAGCCAGGTTTCACGGATCACAAGGTTCTGTTTTCATTTTACATAATATGAAAACGATTCCGGTAGCGTTTCTACGATGAATTACAGGACAGAAAAAGTACATGTAACACAAAATATTATTTTTCCAGGGGGCAGGAGAAGATGATAGAAAAATATTATGATGGTGCGATAGAACAGGTAGCAGCCGGTTTGGGAACTGTGGAAAAGAACTATCTTTTAGTCAGATACAGTGGACAATTTTCCGTAGAAAACTTAAATGATACAAAGCAGCTTGAGAAAAATGAAGACATTTTCGTACAGGTACATGAATTTGAAACGGGGGAGATTACCTGTGCGTATGAGCCGTATCTTACCATGATCTGTGATGGGTTCAGGCGGTATATGACGGGAACGTTTGAAGAATTTATGGAAACGTGCGATGTGTATTATCTGCACCGGCCGGTTTTGCTTGGTTATTTTAATCAGGATAATACAGGGCGGGAGGAGATCATTTTGCTTGATGAGGTGGCATATGAGCAGGAACGCATGTTGGCGGCACTTGAGCGCATGCTGTGTGCCATTGCTGACAGGCATCCGGTTCTGTTTGTTTTGAACCGTTTTCAGCTGGCTTCTAAAAGTACCATGCAGCTTACGGCGCGCTTTTTGAAATGTGAAAACTGCAATATCGGTCTTGTGCTTGGCGTGAGTGATATCCAGGCAATGCCGGAATTTCTGGTGCCGGACTGGGAAATGCTGTATGAGACATTAGATGATGGCAGTAAGATTTATCATATCGGAAATTCCGGCAGAAAAAAAGAAGAAACCATAGATGACGAAAAATACGTTGACTATGGAAGTGAAAAAGTGTACCGGAAACTGCAGAATATGGTGGAATTTCTTGATTTTGACCAGGCGGCATATTATTTAGAAACCATTGAGCGAAAGATAAAATTTGATAATCTTTTAGTGGATGATGCCGCGCGTTTTCGCATGTGGCTCTTATTTGTCAAAGTATCGATTTTAAGACAGGATATTCCAAAAGCGCTTGAAATCTGCGAGGATCTGGAAAAAATCCATCTTGCCGGAAAGGAAGAGGAGTGTGCATATGAGCAGGATTATCTGATCGCGACCGCATATATGTACCAGGGAAAATTAAAAGAGGCTTTGGAGATGGCAGGAGAAACATACCGCATCGCCGGGAAAATGTCCGATGATTACCGGATGTTTTTATCCGAACTGTTGGAGGCAAAGATCCAGATGTCCGGCTGGTATAACATCTTTTTCTGTGCACAGGATGTAAAGATAAAGGAAAGCCTGATCCAGAATCTGATCCGTTACAACTATCGCAATCACCTGGCACATGTATATATTTATGCGTACGATAACAAGCCGGAGATCGTGAAAAAAGCAAACCAGTCCGAGGAGCTTCTGATTTATTTCAGCAGGGGAATCCGCATAGCAAAAAAACTTGGAAATGAGTATCTGATCAATATGGCATACCAGAAAAATATTATGCTGTCATCGACAAACGGTATGTATGAGATATCTCTGCTTTATTCGGTGAGGACTTATGAGGCACTGAAAGATAAAAGATCAATCCAGGCAGGGCGTATTTATTCGGGGATTGCATATAACTTATGTGCGATCGGTGAAAATGAGCGCGCGATGGCTTATTACAGGCATGCAATCCGTCTGTTTTATCATCTGAGGGAACCGGAAGATATTGCGGAAGTGCAGTATAACATGTCTTTAAACTGCATTATGTGTGGACAATATGAAAAGGCGGAGTTTTATCTGACACAGTGCATGAAAGCGGTGGAGCGTCTGCATTTAAACAGCTTAAGAGTCTGCAATCTATCCAAATTATATGGACTGCTCGCTCTTGTGTCGATCTTAGAGGGTAACCGGTTTAACTGTGAACGTTATTTAAACAACTGCAGGCAGTTTTTAAATTACGTTATAGAAAAAGAAAAGATGGGGGATGGGTTTGGAACAGTCCACGATTATGCAAAGATCGATGATGACATGTTTTTGTATACATTCTCCCGCGGACTTCTTGCTGTACACGATGGAGATTATGAAAAAGCAGACACAGATTATGAGAAAGCGGAGGATTATCTGAGCCGATCCGAGGGAAATCAGTTTTTCAGCTATGCACTTTTCCGGCAAAAGTGGATGGAATGTTTCAAATGTCTCGAAAATCAGAAAGGTTATGAGAAGCAGAAAAAAACGTTAGAAGAATACGAAAGGCAGCATTTCAGTACCTATGGAAAACTGGCGAAAAAAATGATGGATACACTGCCGCCGGTGGATGAGGCGGACGGGCAGCAGGATGTTTCCGAACAGGAATTAGACGTACTGCTCTGGCAGGAGAGCATGGTATTAGCCTATAAGAGCAAGAAACACCAGCTGGATTTTATTTCGACCTGGCAGAAACTGATTGATGTGACCGGGGTCTGTGCAGAGGAAATGATCGATGCGGTCATGAAAACATTTTTAAATCACTTTAATGTGGACTGTGCGGTGTATGCGCGCTGTATGGAGAGACAGACGCAGGTATTATACAATAATACCGGGATCGATTTAAACGAGGAGCGGACGGGCAGGATCATCGCATCTTTAAAGCGGAATCCGGGAGGCTACGCGATCTCAAAGATCAGCAGCAACTATAACGAACACCAGGATATCACGGCATTGTTTGGTGAGGATGACGTGTGCTCTTTGGTGGCGGTGCCGTATTTTAACAATGCAAAACTCGAAAGTTTTCTGATCACCTATGTGAGGATGAAGGATAACTGGCATTCTTCCGTAAACCGGTATATGCTCGACGAAGATGATTTAAATATGTATCAGCTTTTATTCCGCGAGGTAAAATATTCTTTGAACCGTCTGGACGCATATGATAAAATATACGAGATGAACAATAAACTTTACCTCGCAGCAGTCACTGACCAGCTCACCGGAATTTACAACAGGGAAGGTTTTTACCGTAGGATCAAAGATCTGATAGATGAATTTTCGGGTGGAAAACGGAAACCGGAACTGGGTCTGATGTTTATTGATCTCGATAATTTTAAGCATTATAATGATACTTACGGTCATGATGTCGGCGACCTGGTTTTAAAGGAAATGGCAGATATTTTTTCCGGTCTGTGTGAAAAACAGGGATTTGTCTGCCGCTATGGTGGAGATGAATACATTATTGTATTTTTCACCGCGGATAAAGAAAGGCTGAAGGAAACGGCAAAGCAGATCTATCAGAAGATCGATCAGGCGGACGGTTTTGAAAAAGCGATTTCTGAGAAACTGAAAAAACAGATTTCCATCCGGAAAGAGCAGCGCATTTCCTGCTCCATTGGAATCGTGTTGGCAGAAGACATTCATGGCGAGGAAGAAATCAACCAGATGATCAAGAGGGCGGATGATCTGCTCTATTCGATCAAGACAACGAAAAAGGGAACTTACCGTATATGAAAATCGTTTTGCCGGAAAAAGTAAAATTTATCATAGAAACATTGGAAACACACGGGTATGAGGCATATGCAGTCGGCGGATGTGTGCGTGATACCATGTTACACCGCACACCGGGCGACTGGGACATCACGACGCAGGCGAAACCGGAGCAGGTCAAAGAAATATTTGCCGAAAAGAACATTCATACCATTGACACCGGGATCCAGCACGGAACCGTGACTGTGATGGTGGAACATGAGGGATTTGAGGTGACGACCTACCGGATCGACGGGGAATATGAGGATGCGAGACATCCGAAAAATGTACAGTTTACCGCGAGTCTGTTAGAGGATTTAAAAAGGCGTGATTTCACGATCAACGCCATGGCGTACAATGACAAAAACGGCCTGATCGACGCGTTTGACGGTGTGGGTGATTTAGAGCGCGGCGTGATCCGCTGTGTGGGATGTGCCATGGAACGTTTTTCCGAGGATGCACTGCGGATGCTTCGCGCCGTGCGTTTTGCGGCGCAGCTTGGGTTTGCCATCGAGGCAGAGACAAAAGAAGCGATGGTAAAACTTGCGCCTGATATTGCAAAAATCAGTGCGGAGCGGATACAGACTGAACTGGTAAAATTAATTACATCCGCACATCCGGGAGAAATCAGGACTGCATGGGAAACAGGACTTACGGCAGTGTTTCTGCCGGAGTTTGACCGTATGATGGCGACACCGCAGAATACAAAGCATCATTGTTATTCGGTCGGGGAGCACACGGTGGCAGCGCTGGAACATATTGTGGGAGATAAGGTACTGCGCCTTACCATGCTGTTACATGATGTGGCAAAACCTGTGTGCAGAACCACGGATGCTTCCGGCAATGACCATTTTTACGGACATCCCAAAGAAGGCAGTGAGATGGCAAGAAAGATCCTCCGCCGGTTAAAGTTTGACAATGACACGACCGATAAGGTGTGCCGGCTGGTGTGCTGGCATGATGACAATCCGCCGCTTTCCGAGAAAAACGTAAGAAGGGCGGTAAGCAGGATCGGAGTGGAACAGTATCCTGCATTATTTGCAGTGAAACGTGCGGATATTCTGGCACAGAGTGAATACCAGAGAGAAGAAAAACTCTCTTATGTAGATGGCTATGAGGCGTTATACCGGGAAATTTTAGAGAAGAATCAGTGTCTTACAATACGGGATTTAGCTGTAAATGGAAGTGATCTGATCGCTGCCGGGATGAAACCCGGAAAAGAGATCGGGGAGACATTAAAAAGTCTTTTAGAACTGGTGCTTGATGATCCAGAACTGAATAACAGGGAACTGCTGTTAGAGCGAATCTGTAGTCATGAATAAACAAACCCTCTCATATGATGAAGAGACACGGGGTAAGACCGTAATCAATCATATGGGGGGCGTTTTTTTGTATAATCGACCGGAACAGATATTAGAACAATACGAACTGGAAGTAAAGTCCATCTCAAGAGGACGGGACAGCTATCAGTGTGATACAGAGCAGGGACCGAAAATTTTGCGGGAATACAGAGGATCAAAGGAGCGGGCCGGGTTTTTAGCGGATATGCTGGATCATCTGAGTGGACAGGGAAGAACGGTGGAGACGGTAATGCGGACAAAAGAGGGTGAGCCGTTTTCCGTGAACGAGGAGGAAACAAAATACATATTATATCAGGCATTTCCGGGGGCGGAATGTGACACGAAAAACAGGGCGGATATGCTTTCTGCAGTAAGAGAACTTGCATTGCTTCACCAGTCTGCGCAGAATTATGAGGGCAGTGTGCCGGAGTTTTTAAAGTCAGGGCAGAATAATCTGCTTCTTCTCTATGAAAAAAGAAACCGGGAATTGAACAAAGTCAGAAATTATATCCGTGCAAAAAAGAAAAAGAATGATTTTGAGATGATGTTTGCGGTCTGGTATCCGGAGTATGTGAAAAAAGCACAGGAGACGACGGATATTTTAAAAGATCTGGGAATCCAGGAACAGCTGATCGGATTCTGCCATGGGGACTATAACCAGCACAATGTCATTTTTTCACGGGAAGGGATCGCGGTTGTCCATTTTGAAAATTTCCTGTATCAGGAGAGCGTCGGGGATCTTGCCAACTTTATCCGGAAAATGATGGAAAAAAATAACTGGAATGCCGGGCTTGGCATGGATCTGATCCGCGGATATGACCGGGTCAGAAAACTGTCGCCGGAGGAACTGAAATATCTGTATGTGTATCTTGCATACCCGGAAAAATTCTGGAAGATCGCCAACCGTTATTATAATTCACACAAGGCGTGGCTGTCGGGAAGAAATATAGAAAAACTGGAAAAAGTCGTTGCACAGGAGGACGCAAGGGAGCAGTTTTTACAGATGCTCTTTCACTTTACCGTATAGACAGTTTGCGGTATAATCAGGTGAGTAAAAAATTGTTCAAAGCTACAGTAGGAGACAGGAGAATACATGAAGATAAAATATCAGATCATATTACTGCTTACAGCAATGGTCATGCTGCTTGGCGGATGTGGGAAGAAAAATACGGTCGTGACCGGACGCTATTATTATCCGGATCAGGAGAAAGATGCAAAAACGGAAGAAACGTCGGATGATGCAGATGAGTCGGCGGAGACGACTGAGAAAAATGAAGCTGTGATCGGAAGTGACCAGTTTCTGATCAAAACAAATGACATGCAGGAGGAATGCCTGACGTTAGAGCAGATTGCATCCGGGAAAGAGTATGTGTATTATTACACACTTGCGACCAGGTTTCTCGATAAATACGGAAACCGCACTGCAGTGTCTTATTTTGAGCCGGGCAGAGTGATCACGGTGGGAGAAAAAGATGACCAGGGAAAAGTCACACAGGTGCAGATTTCAGATGCCGTCTGGGAATATCCGGATGTATCGCGTTATTCGGTGGATATGGACCGTGGTATTTTTAAGATTGGAGATGAGCGGTATTCCTATGATGCAGATCTTTATATCTGTGAGGATGACCTGAGAAAACAGTTGTCTGATCTGACTGATTTAGATACACTGCGCGTGACCGGTATAGGAAAAAAACTGATTTCCATTGTGGTTACGACCGGACATGGAGAGCTTGCTCTGACCAATACGGATCTTTTTGAGGGAAGCTTTATCCAGATCGGAAGCAAAATTTTTGCGGAAGTGACCAAAGATATGACAATGGAGCTGCCGGCAGGCACCTATACTGTGACGGTGGCAAATAATGGGTACGGCGGCAGTACGGAGCTTACGATCGAGAGTGGAAGAACAGAGACACTTGATCTTAATACCTTAAAGGGCGCGGGACCGAAGTTTGGAAATATTTTATTTGCCGTGGATGTGGAGGATGCGCTCATTCAGATCGATGGAAAGGTTGTTGATACGGAAGAGGCGGTTCCAATCCAGTATGGAGTGCACAGTCTTACGGTCACGGCGCCAGGGTACGATACCTTTAATAAGAAATTATTTGTTAATTCTGAGGAGGCAACGATCGTAGTCGGAATGTCGGGTGACGGCACCGGAACAGACAGCACCACGGAGGAAACGGAAACAGAAAATACTGCGGAAACAGCAAATAAAGCGGACAGTTCGGCAGAGGGAGCGGCAGGAAGCCTTGCAGGAAGTCTTGCAGGAAGTCATACGGCTGGCGAAAGCGGTGGAACAACATCGGGAAGCAGTACCGGAACAGTAGCCGGAACAACTGCAGGAAGCGGTACTGACACATCGACCGGCACGGCAGCAGGAAGCGGAACCGGCACGGGTACATCTTCGGATCTTTATACAGGAAACAGTACCGGAGATGGAACATCAACAGGCAGCAGTGCGGACTATTTATCTACATTGTCAGAGCTTCTGTCAACATTATCCGGTAACAGCAACTAAAAAGGACAGAATTGTACAAATTTAGCATGGAATAGTACTTGAAAAAAAGGTTCGTTATCGCTAATATAAAAATAGAATCATAAGTATGGGAGGAAAGAAAAATGGGATACAAAGAAAATTATGAGAGCTGGCTGAACAATCCTTATTTTGACGAGGATACCAGAAATGAGCTGAAAAGCATTGAGGGAAATGAAAAAGAGATCGAAGACCGTTTTTATATGGATCTGGAATTTGGTACAGCCGGACTTCGTGGTGTGATCGGAGCCGGAACCAACCGCATGAACATTTATACCGTGCGCAAGGCTACACAGGGACTTGCCAATTATATCAGCAGGGTAAACGGACAGAAACGCGGTGTTGCCATTGCCTATGATTCCCGTCATATGTCACCGGAGTTTGCAGATGAAGCGGCACTCTGTCTGGCAGCAAACGGAATCAAAGCGTATGTATTTGAATCTTTAAGACCGACACCGGAACTTTCCTATGCAGTGCGTAAATTAGGATGTATCGCCGGAATCAATGTGACCGCAAGCCACAATCCGCCGGAATACAATGGATATAAAGTATACTGGGAGGATGGTGCACAGATTACACCTCCACATGATACCGGAATCATGGATGAAGTAAAAAAAGTAACTGATTACGCAGCGGTAAAGACCATGCCGCTTGATGAGGCAAAGGCAGCAGGTCTCTATCAGGTGATCGGCGCAGATATCGACGATCCGTATATTGCAGAGTTAAAGAAACTGGTGCTGCATCAGGACTGCATTGATAAAGTGGGCGGAGAGTTAAAGATCGTATACACACCGTTACATGGAACCGGAAATATTCCGGTACGCCGCGTATTAAAAGAACTTGGTTTTAAAAATGTATACGTTGTTCCGGAGCAGGAGCTGCCGGATGGAGACTTCCCGACCGTAAGCTACCCGAACCCGGAAGCAGCAGAGGCATTTGAACTTGGACTTGCCCTCGGCAAAAAAGTCGATGCAGACCTGATCCTTGCAACAGACCCGGATGCAGACCGTCTCGGCGTGTATGTAAAGGACAGCAAAACAGGGGAATATCACAGCTTAACCGGTAATATGTCCGGCTGCCTGATCGGTGATTATGTGATTGGACAGCGTAGGGAGCGCGATGGAAGCCTGCCGGCTGACGGTGCATTTATCCGTTCCATTGTTTCTACGAATATGGCAGATGCGATCGCTGACTATTACGGAATCGAGCTGGTAGAGGTACTGACCGGATTTAAGTTTATCGGACAGAAGATCTTAGAGTTCGAGAAGACTGGAAAAGGAACCTATCTGTTTGGTATGGAAGAGAGCTACGGCTGTCTGACAGGAACCTATGCGAGAGATAAAGATGCGATCGTTGCATCCATGACACTCTGCGAAGCAGCTGCTTACTATAAGACAAAGAATATGACACTGTGGGATGCAATGCTTGCAATGTATGAGAGATACGGCTATTACAAAGATGATGTGACATCTATCACCTTAAAGGGTATCGAGGGACTTGCAAAGATCCAGGAGATCATGAATACGCTGCGTGATCAGGCACCACAGGAGATCGGCGCTTATAAAGTAACTGCAATCCGTGATTACAAGAAAGACACGGTTACAGATCTTGCAACAGGCAAGGTAACACCGACCGGACTGCCGGCTTCGAATGTTCTTTACTATGAGATGACAGATGGTGCATGGGTATGTGTAAGACCATCCGGTACAGAGCCAAAAGTGAAGTTTTATCTGGGTGTAAAAGGAACATCTCTTGCGGATGCAGATCAGAAATCAGCGGATCTTTCAAAAGCAGTACATGCGATGATCGATAAAATGCTTTAATACGAATTCTGGATAGAAAATGTTTGTAAAAATGGTTACTGTTTACAGGCAGACATTTTCTGAATTGAAAATGCCCATATTTCGGGGATTTTCCTTGACAACAGAAGTAAAAACAAGTATAAATAATGAAGTAGGTATTACAGTGTACGCATATCCGTCAGGGATTGGTGCATCAGAAAACCGCAAAATTAAATTTACTGTGAAAATCCAGAGGAGGAATTTTTAACATGAACAAAGCAGAATTAGTTGCAGCAATGGCTGAGAAAACTGAATTAAGCAAAAAAGACGCAGAAGCAGCATTAAAAGCTTTCACAGACGTTGTAGCTGAAGAATTAAAAAAAGGTGAGAAGATCCAGTTAGTTGGATTCGGAACATTCGAAGTATCTGAGAGAGCAGAAAGAACAGGAAGAAACCCACAGAGCGGTAAAGAGATGGTTATTCCGGCTTCTAAAGCTCCAAAATTCAAAGCTGGTAAAGCTTTAAAAGATATGGTTAACGCATAATCATAACAGAAAAGATTCTAAGCGGGTTCCGGTTGTGGGATCCGCTTTTTTGTTGGAGGATTACTATGAGACTCGATAAATTTTTAAAAGTATCCCGTCTGATCAAACGCCGCACGGTGGCAAACGAGGCGTGTGATGCGGGAAGGGTATCTGTAAATGGAAAACCGGCGAAGGCATCGGTCAATGTCAAAGTCGGGGATATCATTGAGATCGCATTTGGAACGAAAACCGTAAAAGTGCGTGTACTCGATCTGTTGGATACCACGAAAAAAGAACAGGCAAAAGATTTATTTGAATATATAGCATAAAAGCAGGCACCTTCTAATATATTTAGAAACGGTAATAGATATTTCCGCCAATAAATATCAGGAGGTCTTAGGATGGATGATAAAAATACAAATGTGACAAAGTCACATAAGGTACTGCTTGCAAACCGCAAAAGCGGAGCTTTTTCCGGCGTGGTGGACGTGTTGTCATTTGATGTGGCAGAGATTCTGTTAGAGACAGAACTTGGCATGCTTTTAATAAAAGGACATGATCTTCATGTGAACCGTCTTACCCTGGAAAAAGGTGAAATTGATATTGAAGGAAGAATCGATTCCCTGACGTATTCCGATATCAAAAATACAGGAAAACAGGCTGAATCTATTTTAGGAAGGCTGTTCAAATGATGGCTGTCAGCGCAGCAATCAGTGAGCAGGCAGCCTCACTTGGGGTATCCATATTGATTGGCGGTGCATTGTTTCTTTTATATGATATTTTCCGGATATTTCGCAGAGTCGTGCCACACGGGAATTTCTGGATCGGTGTGGAGGATTTTTTTTACTGGCTCTGCTGTACTGCTGTAGTTTTTGTGATGCTGTATCGGGAAAATGACGGCATGGTGCGGGGATTTTCCATAGGCGGCATCATGATTGGCATGCTGCTCTACTATTTTCTGCTCAGCCGGTTTGTCATACGGATCAATGTGATGGTCTTTGGGACGGTTTTTGGTCTGCTCGGCAAAATATTTGGTACTATTTTACTACCATTCAGAAAACATGGGAAAAAAATTATACATTTTTTCAGAAAACGATTGAAAAAAGTGTGCAGAGCAGTTAAAATTGGATTATGTAAACTATAGCCTGACGGGACGTTTGTGAAAAACAGTCAGGACAGCGGTATATCAGATGGAAGGAAACAGATATGGCAGGTAGGGGACGTCGGAAAAAAAATAATAACAGAGCAGGAAAGCTTTGTATTGGAATGATCGTCATTGCGTTTGTTGCGGTAATGTCTGTCCAGATCATCAGAGTTTACCAGAAAGATCAGGAATACATGCAGCAGGAGGCGTCGCTTCAGAAACAGTTAGAGGAAGAAACCGCAAGGGGAGAACAGCTGAGCAGCTATGAGACGTATACAAAGTCCCAGCAGTATGTGGAAGATACTGCAAAGAGTAAATTAGGACTTGCCTATGATAATGAGATCATCTTCAAGGAAGCGAAATGATAAAATAACAAAATGAAAAACCAGTTCCATGATGTGCGTATGACGCAGATGGAACTGGTTTTTTGTTACCTTCTATTTTACGATGGCGTCGATTTTATCCAGCTCTTCTTTGGAGAAAGAAGTATGTCCGATGATACCGATATTGTCTAAAATCTGTTCCGGTTTTGAAGCACCGATCAGTACGCTTGTCACATGGTCGTCCTTTAAGATCCAGCTTAATGCCATTTCAGCGAGTGTCTGACCGCGCTGTCCTGCCAGCTCATTTAATGCTTTGATCTGACTGAGACGTTCCGGTGTTAAGGAAGATTCATGTAAGAACCGTCCGTCTTTTGCGATACGGCTGTCCGCTGGAATACCGTTTAAGTAGCGGTTGGTCAGCATGCCCTGGGCTAAAGGAGAGAATGCAATGATACCTTTTTTCAGGTCATGGGCAGTTTCCTTTAAGCCGTTCTCTTCGATGGTACGGTCAAAGATCGAATAACGGTTCTGATTGATGATGAACGGACATTTTAAGTCATTCAAAATAGCCGATGCCTTCTTTAAGGTCGGTCCGTCATAGTTAGAAAGTCCGACATAAAGTGCCTTGCCGCTTTTTACGATAGAATCAAGTGCACCCATTGTCTCTTCAAGCGGTGTTTCCGGATCCATGCGGTGATGGTAGAAGATATCGACATATTCAAGACCAAGTCTCTTTAAGCTCTGGTCTAAACTTGCAATCAGGTACTTGCGGCTTCCCCAGTTGCCGTAAGGCCCCTCCCACATATCATAACCTGCCTTCGTGCTGATCAGAAGCTCGTCACGGTAAGGCAGAAAATCATCTTTTAAAATCTGACCGAAATTGCGCTCAGCGCTTCCGTAAGCAGGTCCGTAATTGTTAGCGAGATCGAAGTGGGTAATGCCGTGGTCGAATGCGGTGCGGCACATTGCCTTCATGTTATCGTAACATCCGGTATCACCGAAATTATGCCATAATCCCAAAGATACGATCGGAAGTTTTAAACCGCTTGCTCCGCAGCGGTTATACTGCATGGTTTCATAACGTTTACTGTCTGCTGTGTACATTTTTCCATCTCCTTAAATGCTTTATTAATCCAATTCGCCGTTCGTCAATCATGCAGGCATGTTGACTCACTTGCATTCATTATACCGCAAAACCTGAATGAGGTGTGAGAGCAATGTGAAATTCCTAAAAATAATCAACTGTTTTGAACTCCCTCGAAAGGACATCGAAAAAGGGATTTTGGCGAAAACTTTTTTGAAATCGGGATTTCCTTTGACAAAGATTTTTATTTCGGACTCCTATAATGGGATGCACCCGAAAAAATCCGGCAGACAAAATGCCGTGGTTGGAGGGAGAAATAAGAAAGTGTAAGGAGAAAAGGAATGAAAAAGACGGGAGTCAGACAAATGATATTTGGAATACTCGGGAGCCTGGCATGTGGAGTCAGTGTGATGGGATGTTATCCGCTTGTGCCGGCATATTTTACCGCACTCTATTTAGAACAGGTAAACGGAGTTGTGCTGCTTGCTTTTATGTACATAGGAATGACTCTGTTTATGCCGCTGACCGCAGCGGTAAAATACGGGGTGACACTGATCGTTATGATCGGTGCAGTGAAGCTGATCGAATGGGCAAATGAAGGGTGTCCGGCATTTTTGGCAGGTGTGATGGCGGGACTTACCACACTGATCTTATCGTTTTGCGGAAGTCTCCTGGAATGGAAAAACCAGCCGGACGGGGCAGCGGTATTTTTGGAGGCAGTCTTTATTTTTGGTGCGGTAATCCTTTTAAACCGCGGTATACATTTCCTGATGGAGTGGACGCCGGTGCAACGGAAAACAGAGGAACTGCCGGAGCGGGGAAATGGCGAGCGGCTCAAAAATTATGCGGAGTCTTTTCAGGGGCTGTCCCAGATATTTTTAAATATGAGTGCAGGAAAAGAAAAATATGCTGCGGATGAGCTTGGCAGGGTACAAAACGAACTGACCGGAAAAGTATGTGCCTCCTGTGATTCCTGCGCACTCTGCTGGGAGAGGGACTGCACACCGCTTTATGGAATTTTGTCTTCAATGATCACATCCATCTGGCAGGTGGGAGAGCCGGGGGCGGAAAATGAGGCGGAGTTAAAGAAGTACTGTGCGAAAAGCCGGGATATGGTGGAGGAGGCGGTGCGTGTGTTTGAGCGTGTCAGCTTAAATCATGCGTGGTACAACCGTCTTTTGGAAAACAGGCAGGTGATCGCGGAACAGCTCGATGCCATGGCTTATATCATGCAGGACTGTGCAAGAGAAGAACGTGTGCTCGATACACAGGAGAGAAGAGCGATCTCTGAGATACGTTACCGGGCAAAAGAAAGGGGAATTTCCATTGAGGAAATACATCTGATCGAGACTCTTGACGGCAGATTAAAACTGAGTGCGGCATTAAAGAGCAGAATGGGGGGCTGTATTTCCCTAAAATCATTTGTGACTGCGGCGGGACATGCATTAGGCAGGCAGATGCGGGCGGCAGCCGACACAAAAACCTTTATCTCAAAGGAACCGGTCAACTATGTTTTTTATGAGGACACGGTGTACCGTAATGTACAGGGAATCGCGCGAGTCAAAAAGGACGGGGCAAAAATATCGGGGGATAATTTTTCTTTTCTGGAGTTAGAGCGTGGAGAATTTCTGCTTGGACTTTCAGATGGAATGGGATCAGGGAGCATGGCATGTAAAGAGAGTGAGATGGTCTTAGATCTGGTTGAACGTTTTTTGGAGGCGGGATTTTCTGTTGAGACGGCGATCCGCATGATGAATTCCGCGATGGTCATGAAAGGAGCGGATGATTTGTATTCAACGGTCGATCTCTGCAAGATCAATCTGTATACGGGAATGGCGAAGTTATATAAGATCGGGGCAGCAGCTACCTTTATTAAGAGGGGGGCGGAGGTGGAATGTATCACTTCCCAGAGTCTGCCGGTTGGAGCGCAGGTACAGATGGATATCTCTGTGCAGGAAACAAAACTAACGGGCGGTGATTTTGTTGTCATGGTAACGGATGGTGTGTTAGAATATCTGCATGTGAAAAAACCGGAGGATACCATGCAGGAGATCATAGAGAGCATACAGACCAATAATCCGGGGATACTGGCAAAGAAAATCATGGAGCGCGTCATGCTTTTTACGGGAGGAAAGGCGAAGGATGATATGACCGTGTTAGCGGCATGTATCTGGGAAAAATAAATGACAGAAGATGTATTAAACTGGATCAAAAAAGAAAAACTGATGACAGAAGGGGACACCGTGATCGTGGGACTCTCCGGCGGAGCGGATTCGGTGGCACTTTTACTCGTGCTTTTGGAACTGCGCCAGAGGATCGGCTATACACTTCTGGCAATTCATGTGGAACATGGGATCCGCGGTGAGGAGAGCAGAAAGGATGCAGCGTTTGTGGAGGAACTCTGCAGGCAGAAAAATATCTCATGCAGGATATGTCCGGTCAATGTGCCGGACTATGCAGCCTCAGAGGGAATCGGTGTTGAGGAAGCTGCGAGGATACTGCGTTATGAATGTTATCAAAAGGCAGCAGAAGAGCTGAAACAGAGTGGAGCTGGCCGTGTCAGCATTGCCCTTGCGCATCATGCGAACGACAATGCTGAGACCGTCTTATTTCAGATGGCGCGGGGAAGCGGTGTGCATGGAATGTGCGGTATGCACCCGAAACGGGTGCTGGGAGATGACATTTTGATTGTGCGTCCGCTTCTTTGTGTGTCGAGGGGACAGATCGAGGAGTATCTGAAAAAGTGCGGGCAGGAGTACCGGACGGATGGCACCAATCTGGATATCAATTACAGCAGAAACCGCATCCGTCATCATATTCTGCCTGAACTTTCGGTAATTAACGAGCAGGCAGTTTCTCATATCAATCAGAGTGCACTGCTTTTGCAGCAGGCGGTCAGTTATATGGAACAGGAAACAAAAAAAGCCGTGCAGACATGCTGCATTGGCGGGGGCGGTGCATATGTTATTTTAGAAAATGAGTGGAAGCAGTATCCGGAGATCATAAGACAGGAAATCGTTCATGAGGTGCTTGGAAAGACTGCCGGCAGCCGGAAAGATCTTGGCATGGTGCATGTGCAGGATGTCTGTGCACTGATGGAGAAACAGACCGGACGGGAGATCACGCTTCCGTATCAGATGACGGCGAGCCGGATCTATGAGGGGGTAAGATTGTGCCGGAGAGGGACGCACAAAGCTGGCACGGGAACATGGCAGGAGAAAGGTGGATGTGAAACAGAAGGTGCAGCAGGTGCTTCTCAGTCATTTTATGAGGTTACGGCAGATGATTTTGCAAAACTTGAGGCAGGAGAAACGGTAAGTATCACACTGCCGGATGCCAATGTAAGCCTCAGACGGCTTTTATTTTCGGGAAAAGTTGACGAAATTCCAAAAAATCAGTATACGAAATGGCTGAATTATGATAGGATAGAATGTGGCTTGCAGTTTCGGAGAAGGGCATCGGGAGATTATCTGACGGTGGATGATGCGGGACACAAAAAGAAACTGAAAAGCTATTTTATTGACGAAAAGATACCGCAGATAAAAAGAGAGCACATATGGCTTTTAGCGCAGCAGTCGCATGTGTTATGGGTCATTGGCGGGCGGATCAGTGCCGTCTGCAAAATAAAAGAAGATACAAAAAAGATTCTGGAAGTAAGGATCGACGGAGGAAGCTATCGTGAAGATTAAAAACATTAACGTTCATTTTACGGAAGAAGAGATTGACAAAAAGATCAGAGAATTAGGTGCAAGAATCAGCAAGGATTACGCCGGGGAATCTGTATGCCTGATCTGTATTTTAAAGGGGGCATCTTTCTTTACCTGTGAGCTGGCAAAACGGATCACCGTTCCGGTAGAAGTGGAATTTATGTCTGTTTCAAGTTATGGTTCCGGTACGGAATCCAGCGGAATCGTAAAGATCGTGCAGGATTTATCAACCAGCATTGAAGGAAAGAATGTCATTGTTGTCGAGGACATTATCGATACAGGAAGAACTTTAAGCTACCTTCTGGAGAATTTGAAAACAAGAAGTCCAAAGAGTGTCCGTCTGTGTACACTTCTTGACAAACCGGAACGCAGAGTTGTGGATGTGAAGGTTGACTATGTCGGATTTGAGATACCGGACGAGTTCGTAGTAGGTTATGGTCTTGATTATGATCAGCAGTACCGTAATCTGCCTTACATTGGATTTGTGGAGATAGAGGAATAAAGGAGAAAAGGGATTGAATAATAAGAGAAGTGGTTTTAGAGGATTTGGAGTATATCTGATATTAGTTCTCGCTGTCATTGCAATCTGGTACTGGCTCGATGGCAATAACGTGACCAACACGTATACAAGACAGCAGTTTGAGACGGCATTGGCAGAGGGCAAGGTAACACAGGTTAATGTTGTGCCGAATCGCGAAGTGCCGACAGGAAGTGTCAACATTACATTCAGTGATTCGAGTACGCAGGTGATGCTTGTCTCAGATGTGGCAGAGATCGAGCAGTATATGCGGGATGCGGGATTTAAGACTTATACCGTGCAGAATCCGCCGGAGGAGAGCTGGCTTTTGACATTGCTTCCATATCTGATCATTTTTGCTGCAATGTTCATTTTCTTTATGATCATGACCAATCAGGCTGCAGCAAACTCAGGCGGCGGAAGCAAGATGATGAACTTTGGCAAGAGCCGTGCGAGAAGAATGAGTGACGATCCGGCAAAACGTGTGAAGTTTTCTGATGTCGCAGGATTACAGGAAGAAAAAGAAGAGTTAGAGGAGATCGTTGATTTCTTACGCGCTCCAAAGAAATATACGCAGCTCGGTGCAAGAATCCCGAAAGGCGTGCTTTTGGTGGGACCTCCTGGTACCGGTAAGACATTGCTTGCAAAGGCGATTGCAGGGGAAGCAGGAGTACCGTTTTTCTCTATTTCCGGTTCTGACTTTGTCGAGATGTTCGTCGGTGTCGGTGCATCGAGAGTCCGCGACCTTTTCGAGGAAGCAAAGAAAAATGCGCCGTGTATCATTTTCATCGATGAGATCGATGCAGTGGCCAGACGAAGAGGAACCGGTATGGGCGGCGGTCACGATGAGCGTGAGCAGACCTTAAACCAGATGCTTGTTGAGATGGACGGATTTGGTGTCAATGAGGGTATCATTGTCATGGCTGCAACCAACCGTGTGGATATCTTAGACCCGGCGATCATGCGTCCGGGACGTTTTGACCGTAAAGTGGTCGTCGGCCGTCCGGATGTACGCGGAAGGGAGGAAATCCTTGGCGTACATGCGAAGAACAAGCCGCTGGGCGATGATGTTGATTTAAAACAAATCGCACAGACCACAGCGGGATTTACCGGTGCGGATCTTGAGAATCTGTTGAATGAAGCGGCAATTATTGCTGCAAAAGAGAACCGTGCGTATATCAAGCAGGATGATATCAAAAAATCTTTTGTAAAAGTGGGCATCGGCGCAGAGAAGAAGAGCCGTGTGATCTCTGACAAAGAGAAACGGATCACGGCATTCCATGAATCCGGTCATGCGATTTTATTCCACTTATTACCGGATGTGGGACCTGTCTATTCGGTATCGATCATTCCGACCGGAAGCGGTGCAGCAGGATATACGATGCCTCTGCCGGAAAAGGATGAGATGTTCAACACGAAGGGCAAGATGTTACAGGATATCGTCGTATCACTTGGCGGACGTGTGGCGGAAGAACTGGTATTTGATGATATTACAACCGGGGCATCACAGGATATCAAACAGGCGACACAGATGGCAAAAGCCATGGTTACCAAATACGGTATGTCGGATAACATCGGTCTGATCTGCTATGACAACGATGATGATGAGGTATTCATCGGACGCGACCTTGCACACACCAGAGGATACAGTGAGGGCGTGGCAAGTGCAATCGATCAGGAAATCAAGCGCATCATCGATGAGTGTTACGCAAAAGCAAAGCAGATGATCATGGATCACCGTGATGTATTAGATGCCTGTGCAAACCTTCTTTTGGAGAAAGAAAAAATCAGCCAGAAGGAGTTTGAGGCGTTATTTGATAAGTAATTGTGCATATTTTTCTGTTCTCACAAAAATATAATACCAAGGTACTGTACAATATGCATAAAAACAATGATGAAAAATTGTGAACTTTGTGCACACTTATTTGCGGGGGCATGCTATTATAATAACCGTAAAAACCCCCCAATACATTATATATAGTTTTTGCTATACCCCATAGTAAAAATACCTTCTCCTAAAAATGGAACCTGACCCCAGGTTTCATTTTTTTTGTCATTTTTTAATCTGTAATCAGAGCACATCTTTTGAAATACACAACCCCATAAATAATTGAAAAAATTTTCCAATTATATCTTGACACATCAGCGAACTAAAGTTATAATCCTAGTAATCTTATAGGAAATATATGAAAAAAGAAAAAATAAAGGAACAGATGATAAGATATTAAGACAGTTTTACAGGACAGCAGACACAGATTTTACCTGTGCGTGACGCAGGTTTTACGGAGTGGAGGGACAATGAGAAAGAGGATGGCAGCAATCCTTGCAGCAGCAATGCTTGCAATGGGAACATTCGCCGGATGCGGCAGTGTGGCAGATGCGGATACAGTAGAGATCGTCAATGTTTCCTACGATCCGACCAGAGAATTATATCAGGCCTACAATACCTTGTTCGAAAAACACTGGGAAGAGCAGACCGGGCAGAAGGTAAGGATCATCCAGTCCCATGGCGGTTCCGGAAAACAGGCATTGGAGGTTGCGAACGGCCTTGACGCCGATGTGGTAACACTTGCATTAGAGGGTGATATCAAGACGATCTCCGATTCCGGGCTGATCGATCCGGGATTTACATCAGAGTTTCCGGACGACAGTGCTCCCTATACCTCAACGATCGTATTCCTTGTGAGAAAGGGAAATCCAAAACAGATCAAAGACTGGGATGACCTTTTAAGATCGGATGTCAGTGTTATCACTCCGAACCCAAAGACTTCCGGTGGAGCAAGGTGGAATTATCTCGCGGCATGGTACTATTTTGAAGGACAGGGCGAGAGTGAGGAAAACATCACAGAGCATATGAAAACACTATATCAGAATGTGCTGGTCTTAGATTCCGGGGCACGCGGTTCAACGACCACATTCATTGAGAATGGCCAGGGTGACGTCCTGATTGCATGGGAGAATGAAGCATTTTTATCCATGCAGGAGGAACCGGGAGAATACGAGATCGTTGTTCCATCGGCATCGGTGCTCTGTCAGCCGACGGTAGCTGTTGTAGATGAAGTGGTTGACAGAAGAGGCAGCCGGGCTGTTGCGGAGGAATATTTGAATTACCTGTATTCCGATGAAGCACAGAAGCTTGCAGGAGAAAATTATTACCGTCCGGCAGATCAGGACATTGCAAAACAGTTTTACACGGAGGAGGGAACACATGAGATCACAGAACTTCCTTCCGATGGAAAATGGATGGTGACGGATGTTGCTATGGCAGATATCAGTCACTTTGGCGGATGGGATGCTGTGATAGAGAAACATTTTTCGGATGGCGGTATCTTTGACACGATCTATGAACGTAACAGGTAGTGAAGAGGGAGGATTGCATGCGTAAAAGTAAAAATAAAAGAGTCATACCGGGTTTTGGCCTGTCTTTTGGAATTACCATAACAATGCTTGGACTGATCGTGATTATTCCGTTATGTTCGCTGGTCGTATTTTCAGCAAAACTTTCATTTCCTGAATTTCTTGATACAATCACAAGACCGCGTGTGTTATCGAGCTATGCAGTCAGTTTTTTTACTGCATTCGTGGCGGCGGCGATCGATGCGGTCATGGGTATGATCATCGCCTGGGTGCTTGTAAGATATGATTTTCCCGGAAAAGCGATCATGGATGGCATCATCGAACTTCCATTTGCACTGCCGACCGCAGTTGCCGGTATCGCACTGACACACCTGACTACGACGGAGGGCTGGGTAGGAGCATTTTTTCAGAAGTTCGGAATTAAGATCGCGTATACAAGACTCGGAATCATCGTGGCGCTGGTGTTTATCGGAATTCCGTTTGTTGTGCGGGCGGTGCAGCCGGTTTTGGAAAAAATAGATATCCAGTATGAGGAGGCGGCAAATATCCTCGGTGCAAACAGCAGGCAGACGATGTTCCGTGTGATCCTGCCGGAGATTTTACCATCCCTGATCGCCGGATTTACGATGTCCTTTGCGAGAGGACTTGGCGAATATGGAAGCGTGGTATTTATTGCAGGAAATACCCCTTATGAGACAGAGATCGCACCGCTGATGATCATGTCAAAGCTTCAGGAATTTGATTATGCGAGTGCAACTTCGATTGCTCTTGTCATGTTAGCGGCAGCGTTTGTGATCCTTTTTATCAATGCATGGCTGCAAAGCCGGGCGTCAAAGATCGTCAGCGGAATTGCATAGCAACCAGGTTGCATAGCAGCTAAATTGCAGGATAGATGTATGGAGACAGGCAGAATATCTGTCAGGTTTTGCAGAAATCAGATCACAGGAAGGAGAAAGCTATGGAGATCAGAAAAAATTCAGGGCCACTTAAATGGATCTTAATCGGTATCAGCACATTATTTCTCATAGTGATGTTGATCCTGCCGCTCACCTACGTCCTTGTCACAGCGTTTGGGGAGGGCATTAAAGTATTTGTGGCGTCAGTCACCGATTATTATGCATTAAAGGCAATCGGTCTTACCTTGGAAGTAACGCTGATCGCGGTGGTGGTCAACACCATATTTGGAATTGCGGCATCCTGGTGTATCACGCGATTCCAGTTTCATGGCAAAAAGATCTTGTCAACGCTGATTGATCTTCCGCTTACAATCTCACCGGTTATTGCCGGACTGATCTATATCCTGACCTTTGGACGGCAGAGTATCCTTTATGAGTATCTGCGGTCGGCGGGGATCAAAATGATCTTTGCGGTACCGGGAATCGTGGTTGCAACAGTGTTTGTGACATTTCCGTTTATATCGAGGGAGATCATTCCGGTGCTCTCCACACTTGGCACCGACGAGGAGGAAGCGGCTGCACTGATGGGAGCAAACGGATTTACGATTTTCCGGAAAATTACCTTCCCACATATCAAATGGGCATTGCTTTACGGAATCGTGCTCTGTACGGCAAGAGCGATGGGAGAGTTTGGTGCGGTATCTGTTTTGTCCGGTCACCTTCAGGGAAAAACAAATACGATGCCGCTTTACATTGAACTTTTGTATCAGGGATATGATTTTACCGGAGCGTTTGCGGTATCGGCGATCTTAGTGTGTATGGCAGTCGTGATCTTAGTGCTCCGGAGTGTGTTGGAGCACAAGGGCAAAGAAGCGTAGGCAGGGCTGCCAGAGAAGAAAAGTAACAGCAGCGCAGTTAAGGCATCATAGCAGCTGGCGCATCATAGCAGCTGGTGCAGCATAGCAGCTGGTGCAGCATAGCAGCTGGTGCAGCATGGCAGTAAATGTACTACTGGAAATGGAGCGGATTATGGCGGAACAAAATTATGTAGAACTTAGGCATGTGAATAAAAAGTATAAAGATTTTCAGGCATCCGACGACATCAATTTTGGAATTGGAAAAGGAAAGCTGATCGGGCTGCTCGGACCGAGTGGCAGCGGAAAGACGACGATCCTTCGAATGCTTGCCGGATTAGAACATGCGGATTCGGGGGAGATCATCATTGATGGAAGAGTCGTCAATGATGTACCGGCGAGTGAGCGCGGGATCGGATTTGTGTTTCAGAACTATGCGCTGTTCCGCTACATGACCGTATATGATAACATAGCATTTGGACTGGATGTAAAAAAATGGAAAAAGGCAGATATCAGACGGCGTGTGGATGAACTGGTGGAATTAGTCGGGTTAAAGGGATTTGAGAAGCGCTATCCGAACCAGTTATCCGGCGGACAGAGACAGAGGGTTGCATTTGCGAGAGCCTTAGCGCCGAACCCGGAACTTCTTCTTTTAGATGAACCGTTTGCAGCCATTGACGCAAAAGTACGTCAGGAACTTCGAAGCTGGCTTCGGGAGATGATTACGAGAGTCGGCATCACCAGCATTTTTGTCACGCACGATCAGGATGAGGCAATTGAGGTTGCAGATGAGATCATCATAACCAACCATGGACATATCGAACAGGCGGGAACGCCGATCGAAATCTACAGCCAGCCGAAGACACCGTTTGTCACAGAGTTCATGGGAAGTCCGACCAGAATCAGCAATATCACCAGCTTCCATGGGTATGATGAATTAGGTGAGGGGCTTCATGCGGTGGTGAGACCGGAACATGTGAGTGTCACAAAAAAGACAGAGCAGAGCCGCTTTTCTTCTTCCGTGGAGGAAGGTGTTGTGGAGCGCGTGATGTTTCGCGGCAGAGAGGTCGAACTTCATGTAAGAGTACATGATGTGCTGCTTGTGGCAAACCGCAGGTTAGAGGAGGCATCGATCACAGAGGGCGAGCGTGTCAATGTGTTCATTTATCAGGTGTTTGCATTCCCGGCAGGTGAAAACGGCACACAAAATGTAAACATTGTAGAAAATGCCAATATTGAAACAGAGAAGCTGTTTTATATTTAAGGGGATCAGTGTGAAAAATAAGATTTTTCACACGCAAGATTTGTGCTCCGGCACAAACTTGATATGCGCAAAAAACTGCGCAGAAATGGAGAATTATATGAAAACAGAAATCATTACATCGGATGTGCTGATCATCGGCGGTGGAACTTCCGGCTGTTATGCGGCACTGACTATCGCAGAGCAAAACCCGGAGCTTAAGGTTGTGATCGCGGAAAAAGCGAATATCATAAGGAGCGGCTGTCTTGCAGCCGGCGTCAATGCCCTGAACGCATATATCACGGAGGGAAGAAAGCCGGAAGATTATGTCGACTATGCCACGAAGGATGCCAATGGCATTGTGAGAAAAGACCTGCTGCTCTCCATGTCGCAGGGACTCAACCGTGTGACAGCGAAGTTAGAGGAGTTAGGGCTTGTTATTTTAAAAGATGAAAACGGAAAATATGTGACAAGAGGTAACCGGAATATCAAGATCAACGGCGAGAACATCAAGCCGATCTTAGCGGAAGCCGTGAAAGCACAGAAAAACGTGAAAGTCATCAATCATGTGAACATCACGGATTACATTACAGAGCAGGATAAAGTGACCGGGGCATACGGATTTGACGTCAATGAGAAGATAGCATACATTTTTTCTGCAAAAGCAGTTTTATGTGCGACCGGCGGAGCGGCAGGACTTTACCGCCCGAACAATCCGGGATTTTCAAGACACAAGATGTGGTATCCGCCGTTTAACACCGGAGCGGGATACGCGATGGGAATTTTAGCCGGAGCAGAAATGACGACTTTTGAGATGCGTTTTATTGCACTCCGCTGTAAAGATACGATCGCACCGACCGGAACGATCGCACAGGGCGTCGGGGCAAAACAAATCAACTCCCTCGGAGAGGTCTATGAGACGAAATATGGCATTACGACTGAGGAGCGTGTCTACGGTACCGTGGCGGAGAATCAGGAGGGAAGAGGCCCGTGTTACCTGCATACGGAAGGCATTAAGGAAGAGCAGGGCAAAGATCTGTTAAAGGCATATTTAAATATGGCACCGAGCCAGACTTTAAAATGGATCGAGAGCGGAAAAGAGCCGAATGAGCAGGATGTCGAGATCGAGGGCACCGAGCCTTACATCGTGGGTGGTCATACCGCAAGCGGCTACTGGATCGACGATGCGAGAAGAACCACATTAAAAGGACTTTATGCAGCCGGGGATGTCGCCGGAGGATGCCCGCAGAAATATGTGACCGGAGCACTCGTGGAGGGCGAGATCGCGGCGGAGACGATTCTAAAGGATCTGAAGCAGGAAGAGGAAGGTCAGCAGTCAGAAGGACAGGCTTCAAAGGAACAGTTAGAAAAGCTGGCACAGGCAGTCGATCAGGAATATGAGTCCTGTTTTGCAGAAAAAAAATCATTCTTTGGCACGGAACAGATCGAGGAAGCCATGCAGAAAGTCATGGATGCCTACGCAGGCGGGATCGGAACGAATTACCGCTACAATGAGAAACAGCTCAATATCGCTGAAGAAAAAATTGGCCAGCTTTTCGCACTGACCAAAGATCTGACCGCAAAAGATACGGATGACCTGTTACATATTTACGAAGTAAAGGAACGCTTAGTCGTATGTAAAAGCGTCATCGCACATCTAAAAGCGCGGAAAGAGACACGCTGGCGCGGTTTCGGACAGAACATGGACTATCCGGGAACAAAAGATGACTGGGATAAAAAAGCAGTCAATTCCGTCTATGAAAACGGTAAAATCAAAATTCTGTTCCGTGATCTGACACAGACACCGGATTTTGGTCAGAAAGGAGGTACCCTGTGAGCATAGCGATCAATAAAAGTAAATGCGTAAAATGCAGACGCTGCATCGAAGTCTGTCCGGGAAATCTGATCAAGGCAGACGCAGACGGCAAGGCATACATCAAAGAGCCGAGAGACTGCTGGGGCTGCACCTCCTGCGTCAAAGAATGCAGGGCCGAAGCCATAGACTTCTTCTTAGGGGCCGACATCGGCGGCAGAGGCAGCACCCTGACCACCAGAGAGGACGGTGACTACCGCCTCTGGACTGTCACCGCACCCGACGGCGACAAGACCGTCGTACGGATCAATAAAAAGGACGCCAACAAATATTAAAACACAGCAAAATAGAGGAGGATATTTTATGAGTGGATTATCACATTTGGACGAACTGGAGGCAGAGGCGATCTACATCATCCGCGAAGTAGCTGCCGAATGCGAAAAACCGGTAATGCTTTACTCCATAGGAAAGGACAGCTCGGTAATGCTGCACCTCGCCATGAAAGCATTTTACCCGGAGAAGCCGCCTTTCCCATTTTTACATATCGATACGACCTGGAAATTCCGTGAGATGATCGAGTTCCGTGACCGCATCGCAAAAGAGAACGGCATTGAGATGTTAGTTTACACCAATCAGGAAGGTGTGGACGCCGGCATCAACCCGTTTGACCACGGTTCCGCTTACACCGACATCATGAAAACACAGGCATTAAAACAGGCGCTTAAAAAATATGAGTTTACTGCAGCATTTGGCGGCGGCCGCCGTGACGAGGAAAAATCCCGTGCGAAAGAGAGAATCTTCTCCTTCCGTAACGAGGCGCAGGCATGGGATCCGAAAAACCAGAGACCGGAGATGTGGAAACTGTATAACACCAAGATCAATAAAGGCGAGAGCATCCGTGTCTTCCCGATCTCAAACTGGACAGAAAAAGATATCTGGCAGTACATCAAACGTGAGAACATTGAGATCGTACCGCTTTATTTTGCAAAAGAGCGTCCGGTCGTATACAGAGACGGCAACATCATTATGGTGGATGATGACCGCTTCAAATTCCGTGAGGGTGAGAAGCCGGAGATGAAAAAAGTCCGTTTCCGTACATTGGGATGTTATCCGCTGACCGGTGGTGTGGAATCCGATGCGGAGACTTTGGATGAGATTATTGACGAGACACTTGCAGCCGTATCTTCAGAACGTACCAGCCGCGTGATCGACAACGAGGCGGCAGGCAGCATGGAACGTAGAAAAAGGGAGGGGTATTTCTAGATGAAAGGTTTACTTAAATTTATCACCTGCGGTAGTGTGGATGACGGAAAATCCACACTGATCGGACATATTTTATACGATGCAAAACTGCTTTATGCAGATCAGGAAAAAGCACTCGAGTTAGACAGTAAAGTCGGAAGCAGAGAGGGGGCCATCGATTATTCCCTGCTGCTTGACGGTCTGATGGCAGAGCGTGAACAGGGTATCACGATCGACGTAGCATACCGTTATTTTACAACAGACCGCAGAAGCTTTATCGTGGCAGATACACCTGGTCATGAAGAGTACACCAGAAACATGGCAGTGGGAGCTTCCTTTGCGGACCTTGCGATCATTCTTCTGGATGCGACACAGGGTGTGCTGGTGCAGACAAGACGTCATGCAAGGATCTGTGCGCTGATGGGAATCCGCTACTTTGTATTTGCGGTAAACAAGATGGATCTGATCGGCTATGACCAGGAAAAATTTAATGCGATCCAGGCAGAGATTTTACAGCTTGCCGGCGAACTTGGACTGGAGAGCGTCAAGATCATTCCGGTATCTGCGACAGAGGGCGATAACGTCACAAAGAAATCCGATAACATTCCATGGTACACCGGCGAACCGATTTTAACTTACCTTGAGGAAGTCGATGTGACTGAAAAGGCAAAAGAGCAGGGATTTTATATGCCGGTACAGCGCGTGTGCCGTCCGAACCATACTTTCCGTGGTTTCCAGGGACAGATCGAGGCCGGAGAGGTGCATGTGGGTGATACCTTAACGGTACTGCCGGGCAATGAGACCGCCAGTGTAAAGAGCATTTTAGTAGCCGGAAAAGAGGCGGATACCGCACAGACCGGACAGCCGGTTACGATCCAGTTAGACAAAGAGATCGACGTCTCAAGAGGATGTGTGTTGGAAAATGGCAGCGGCATCACGGCGGCGCAGAAATTTACGACAACGTTTCTCTGGATGGATGACAATAACCTGTCAGCCGGAGGCGATTACTTTATCAAACTCGGAACCAAACTGATCACAGGAACTGTGACAGAGATCTCCTATAAGATCGATGTCAATACCGGGGAGCATCATCCGACCGATACATTGGGAAAAAATGAGATCGCAGTCTGCAGCATTGTGTTAGACGAAAAGATACCGCTTGATGTATTCAAAAAACATAAGACCATGGGTGAACTGATTTTAATCGACCGTGTGACCAACATGACTTCCGCCTGCGGTGTCGTGGAGCAGTTTGCAAGCGGCAATGAGACAGAGGAACCGGTATTTGTTTACGGAGACTTAAAAGCGCGCGGAGATATTTTCGAGGAGTTTTACTATAACATGGAGAAATCTTCGATTGCGAAACATAAACCGGAGCAGAAGACCTACACCGTGGGAGATGAGATCCCGACGAAGAGCGAGACTTATGAATATCCGGAGTACTTTGATATTTTGATCTTAAGAGATCAGGCTGCCGTACAGGTGCGTGACAATAAGATCGAGGCGATCCTTCCATTAGCAGATTACCGCTACTCAGGAGTTCCGGTTGTCAACGGAAGAGGATTTGCCGTGAATGTGAAATCGCAGAAAGATCTGCAGGCATTCTTAGACGGATATGGACAGGGAGAGACGGATACAGAATTCTGGAACCACTGGCTGACCTTCGGAACTTACCGCAAAGTGATCTTCCATGAAAACTATTGGGAAATCTGATGCGCAATCGTTTGTGCATAATTTTAGTACCAGTTTTTAAACCGGTACTAAGGTACTGTTTATTTTGTATAGTTTGGGCGGTAAAAAAACTTCAAATTTGTGCACACTTATCCTGCCGCTCATGCTATTATAATTACTGTAAAAACCCCCCAATACATTATATATATTTTTTGCTATACCCCATAGTAAAAATACCTTCTCCTAAAAAGATAGCTAGCCGATAGCTATCTTTTTTTCTGAAAAAATAACCATGCGGTTAAAATCGCATGGTTATTTTTGTTTGTTCGCAAAAGTGCGGTATACATCATAATAGATATTTTCGCGGTTTGGTCCGATTAAAGAGGCAAGCTCTTTCTGAAGATCCGGATGATCCAGGATCAGGTCAATGATATTCGGATTATACTGTGTGCCACGGCCATCCGCCAGTTCCGAAAGCACGGTATCAAAATCTTTTGCATTGTGATAGTTGCGGCTTAAGTAATCCGTAGCGGCATCCAGGCAGTCACAGATGTGCACGAGATCAATGACCGGGCGGCACGGTGAATGGAGGATGTCAAAGTCATCCGGATAACCGCCTGTGCCGTCATAAGTGCGGTGATGTCCATGTGCGATATCTGCATAACACGCAAAATCAGGAACAGAGGCGAGATCCTTTGCTCCCGTTTCCGGATGCATGCGGATCAGGTCAAACTCGTAATCCGTCAGCCTGCGGTGCTGCGTGTTGATGATCGGGACGATTCCGTTTTTACCGATATCGTGAAGCATCGAACCCTGCACGGCGAAATCAATGATATGCGTGCGGTTTTTCTGAATTTCAGAAACCGTCGAACCAAGTGCCGGGCAGATCAGAAGCTCTGGCTTATCATCGAAAATATATTTTAAAAGCGCCTCCGCCAGATAGGAAACCATAACGGAGTGTGTCAGTGTTGCCAGATGACTAGAAACGATCAGATCAAGGATAAAGTTTGTCTTTTCAACCGGGTGGTGGAACGTATCAAGCACGATTGGATGAAAACATGCCATACGCATACCATCATACTGCGAGTATGTGTGCAGACGGTAATGTCTTGTCGACAGAAAATGAATGACCATACTGCGGTAAGTGAGGTTTCTGCGATCTTTTTCTGCCTCGGAAAGGGTGGTATGGGACAGAAAGTGCATCAGAAGAATTGGAAGATCCACATAAAAGGACAGATAATCCAGTTCTGTTTCATCCGGAATCATTTCTTTTTTTCGGGTATAATAATCATCTACGACCGAATAAGCTTCGTCCCAGCTTAATGCCTCTTCTTCTGCCATGAGACGATAATATTGAAATACGAGGGCGGGCGGACAGTCGTAAATGGAACCCTTGTGCTTAAGGACTTGGGTATAATGCTGCAGTGTCAGTTCGGATAAATGCAGCCGCAGTGAATCCGGAAATTCAATATCAAAAAGCAGCAGGTCATTTTCGCAGGAGAGAAAATTGTTGATCGTTTTATTTACAATTTTGGGAATGCGCGGATTGACCGTATCGTAACGGCAGAACTTTTCCTGCTTGCGCAGTTCGATCAGTTCTAAAAAGAACTGATATGCCTCCTCAATCGGCAGATTGTGAAGAAACGGCTCAACACGGATCAGGTTATCATAGGCGACAAAAATATAATCGCGGCTTTCCGGTACCTGAAATGTGTCGATCTTATCGCGCAGTGCTACAACTTTTTTGTAATAGTCACTTGAGCGCAGCCCCATCTTATGATCGCCTGTGCGGGAAAGCTGAAGTGCGGAATAGGCGGCGCAGGTGTAGAGAAAAATAAGACTCTCAACATCTTTATTTGCTTCATAATGAGAAATCAGCTCTTTTGCAAAACGAAGCTGCAGGGATGGCTCATTATACTGGCTGTAATAAAGTTTACGGCAATAGCTTAAGACCAGATCATACTGGCTGTTGCTTAAAGTAGATTTATCTTCTTTTAAGTGCGTGAAAAATGAATGGAATAAAAGATCATCCTCGATACAAAGCTGATATCTTGAACGCCCACAGTTTTTCAGGCATCTGATCCATTCTTCTTTTGCAGCCGGAGCATGAATCTGTTCATCCCAGGAAATGCTGGTGATAAAATTATTAAAATAGACATCGAAAAAAAGCTTGATATCACTGTCAGTCAACCTGAGATCCTCCTTTAAATTAAAAATTCCATACGAAAATTATATAACGTGAAATTATCTGTGTAAATAGATTTTAGGTCCTGGTATTATGTTATATCTAACAGGATATAAGGTTTGCAGTGTCTTTCAGATTTTTATGGTCAGTAGACTTGTTTGTGTGTTATTATTTGTATAAATGCAGTTTTAGACGTTGCGAAAGTACCATTCTGTGTTATAATAAATGAAGAGTTTTCGTAAATTTTCGCAAAGAAAGGAAAATAGGGATTACATGAACCAGGAAGAATCAGTTTATGAGTTAAACCGTATACAGAGATATATTATGCAGATGCGTCCGCTGTTAAAAAAGAATGCACTTTTTTCGGATGGAACGGCAGATTACAGACAGCCGGTGGAACCGGATGCAGGGGATGAAGTGACTGTCCGTTTCCGTACAGCGCGCGATAATGTCGATATCGTATGGCTGTGTACCGGAGATAAAAAATATAAAATGAAAAAGACAGAGACCGGGGGAGCCTTTGATTATTATGAGGTAAAATTCACACTCGGAGAGGAGCCGTTTTACTATTATTTTAAAGTGGCAAGCGGTCTGTTAAATGTATATTATGACCGCTATGGTGTCAGCAAGGAAAAACGTGACGAATACCGTTTCTGCATTATTCCGGGATTTTCAACACCGGAATGGTCAAAGGGTGCAGTTATGTACCAGATCTTAGTCGACCGTTTTTACAACGGCGATACGTCGAATGATGTGCTGACCGATGAGTACTATTATATCCGTTCTACCAGCAGAAAGATGGACAGCTGGGATCAGTGCCCGTCTGATTTTTCCGTGGCAGAGTTTTATGGCGGTGACTTAGAGGGTGTCAGACAGAAACTGGATTATCTGCAGAACCTGGGTGTGGAAGTAATTTATTTTAACCCGTTATTTGTGTCCCCATCCAATCATAAATACGATATCCAGGATTATGATTATATTGACCCGCATTATGGAAAAATCGTTGAGGACGGCGGCGAGCTGTTAAAAGACGGTGTGAGTGATAACAGAAAGGCTGAACGCTATATCAACCGTGTGACCAATAAGAAAAATCTTGAGGCGAGCAACCGTTTTTTTGCAGAGCTGGTAGAAGAGATCCATGCGCGTGGCATGAAAGTGATCTTAGACGGTGTGTTCAATCACTGTGGATCATTTAATAAATGGCTTGACCGCGAGGAAATCTATCAGGTAAGCGGCGATTATGAGGATGGAGCCTTTGTTTCCAAAGACAGTCCGTACCGCAATTTCTTTGGCTTCCAGGATCAGTTTGCATGGCCGTACAATACGACCTACGAGGGCTGGTGGGGACATGATACGCTGCCAAAACTCAACTATGAAGGCTCTGAAAAACTGTATGATGATATCATGCGTGTTGCAGCAAAATGGGTATCTCCGCCATACAATGCGGACGGCTGGAGACTTGATGTTGCTGCAGATTTAGGACATTCCCCGGAGATGAACCATAAGTTCTGGAAAGATTTCCGTAAATCAGTGAAAACGGCAAACCCGGATGCAATTATTTTAGCAGAGCATTACGGTGACCCGAAGGAATGGCTCCAGAAAGGTGACCAGTGGGATACCGTTATGAACTATGATGCATTCATGGAGCCGCTGACCTGGTTTTTGACCGGTATGGAAAAACACAGCGATGAGGCAAAACCACAGTTAAAGGGAAGCGTGAAAGATTTTGAAGACTCCATGCGTCATTATATGGCAAGTTTCCAGACATCGCAGCTTTTGTGTGCCATGAATGAGCTTTCAAATCATGATCATTCCAGATTCATGACAAGAACTAACGAAAAAGTGGGACGTGCAGCAACACTTGGCACGGCAGCTGCTGAGGAAGGAATTAAACCGGCGGTGTTTCGTGAGGCAGTGGTTGTCCAGATGACATGGCCGGGTGCACCTACCATTTATTATGGTGATGAGGCAGGGCTCTGCGGATTTACAGACCCGGATAACAGACGTACCTATCCATGGGGGAAAGAGGACATTGTCCTGATCGATTTTCATCGTGATATTATCCGCATTCATAAAGAACATGAAGCACTCCGCACCGGTTCCCTTATGTTTTTAAAAGGAGACGATAATCTCCGAGGAGACGATAATCTCCGAGGAGACGATAATCTCCGAGGAGACAATAATCTCCGAGGAGATGATAATCTCCGAGGAGATGATAATCTCCTTTGTTACGCGAGATTTAACCGCAGGGAGCAGTTTGTTGTCCTTGTGAATAATAAGGAACAGGAACGTGATGTGGAACTTGAAGTATGGCAGTGCGGAATACCGAAAAAAGCAGTGTTAGAGCGTGTGATCATTTCAAATGAGACGGGCTATTCACTGATGCCAAAACAGTATGAAGTTGCGGATGGAGTACTCAAAATAAGCCTGCAGAAATATTCCGCAGTTATTTTGATGTATGACAGATCAGAAAATTAGTTTTCAGGTTTTAAGGTATGGCTTTCGGACAAAAAATACTTGCATAATAGAAGCTGCTATGCTATAATCTTTTCTTGTCAGAGCGCATTTTGCGTATCTGATAAATGGGCAGATTCCCGAGTGGCCAAAGGGGACAGACTGTAAATCTGCTGCAATTTGCTTCGGTGGTTCGAATCCACCTCTGCCCATTGTGTATTGTCCGGTAGGAAGGCATTTTTAAGTAGCTCGTGAGTGAAAGCCTTTGAATATAGGAGGCAGTACATATGGAAAATGCCGGCGTGGCGGAACTGGCAGACGCGCAGGACTTAAAATCCTGTTGTAGAAATACAGTACCGGTTCGATTCCGGTCGCCGGCATTATAGAGATTCTTCTAAAGAGAGATCCTGTTAACAGGGTCTTATTTTAATTCATTAAAAATTATAATAAGTAATTTTGAAATTTTAATGAAAACAAAATGCATTTCAAATAAAATTGTGCTATAATTCTGAAAAACACTAAGAAGGGGAAACCGTGTTCAAATTTGATACGGAAGAAAGGTACGATGAAACAGGAAAAAGTAACATTCATTCATTCAATTTCAGCGAAAATTACTTTGCTGGCGGTTTTTATTGTTGTTGTGTCTCTTGTAGGGAGTGTGATCAATGCCAGTTCAAAATCGAGGAAAGTTGTTGAAAACGTAAATTCAAATTATATTCTGAGTCTTGCAGAGATGGGAGCACAGACGATCGGGAATATTCCGGCAGATATTGCAACAGATGAAGAATATTCGAAAATCATAAGTGAGATCAACATGACAGGAGTAGAGAGTGCATATGCATATCTGGTATCAGAAGATGGTACGATGATCTATCATCCGACCGCAGATAAGATTGGGCAGCCAGTTGAAAACACTGTGGTTAAAGAGGTGGTATCACAGCTTGCGTCCGGAACTGTTCCGGAGGATGCTGTTGTTGAATATGAATTTAATGGCGGAATCAAGTATGCCGGATATGCGCTGACACCAGACCATATGATCGTGGTTGTAACTGCTGACAAAGATGAGATTGTAAAACCGGTTAATCAGATGATCTGGTTTATGAGTATAACAGCAGGAATTACACTTGTTGTCTGTGTGATTATTGGATATCTGTTAAGCCGCTTCATCTGTACACCACTGGAACATCTGACAGAGATTATCAAAAATACTGCAGATCTGAATTTCAGTCATAATGCAAAGAGTGACGGTTTATGTAAAAGAACAGACGAAACCGGTTTTATGGCGCGGGAACTCCGTGCTATGAGAAGAAATCTGCGTGAAATGGTTGCAAATATTGACACAGCAAGCCAGCAGATTACCGGAAATGTAGATGGATTAAAACAGGTAACTGAGACGGTGGATCACATGTGTTCAGATAACTCCGCAACCAGCCAGCAGCTTGCAGCGGGTATGCAGGAGACTGCAGCAACGACTGTAAATATCAATGAAAATGTCGGCACCATGAAAGAGGAAGCTGACAGACTTACAGAAATGGCTGAAAAAGGTGCAGATGTTTCCAATGAGGTTATGGACAGAGCAAAGAATCTGTGTAATAAGACAGTAACTGCAAGTAACCGTACCATGGAAATGTATACGAATGTGAAAGAAAAATCCGAAAAGGCGATCGAGGGATCAAAGGCAGTTGAAAAGATCAATGAGCTGACTAACACCATTATGGAAATTTCTTCCCAGACCGGACTTTTAGCATTGAATGCAAGTATTGAGGCTGCGAGAGCCGGAGAAGCAGGACGTGGATTTGCAGTTGTTGCAACAGAGATCGGAAGTCTTGCAGACCAGACCTCAAAAGCAATCGCAGATATCGGTAATATTGTAAAGGCTGTCAATGAAGCAGTTGGTAATATGACAGAGTGCTTAAGTGAGACAACCGGATTTTTGGAGACGACCGTACTTGAAGATTATAAAGAATTTGAACAGGTAGGTGCCCAGTATCAGGATGATGCAGATGTATTCAAGTCCAACATGAATCAGGTAAAAGATTCTATGCTGCAGCTCTCGGATTTGATCGAGTCGATCGCACAGGCATTAAGCGGTATCAACGATACTGTGGGAGAAGCAGCAGTCGGTGTATCCGATATTGCGTCAAAGACAAGCGGTATGGTGGAGAAAACAGGTGCTACACATGATATGGTATCTGAGTGTTACTCCTGTGCAGACGAGCTCCGTGAGATCGTTGGCAAATTTGTTTTAAGATAGGCGAATCCGTTGTCATGAATTATGGCCTGTCCTCATAAGATGTGGTAATCACAGATTATGAGGGCAGGCTTTTTTGAATTCATAGGAAATTATGTCCTATGAATTCAAAAACCCTCCGCCGGGATATCTGTGTGAAAGTATGCGGTAGGGAGGCTATGATGCAGGAGAAGTCAAAGGAACAGGGAAATGGGCAGAAGCGGGGATACAACCTGTTGGATAAGGAAGAACAGAAATCGATGCTGTCGTGTTTTGTGGAACAGCTTTGCGATCCGCTTATTTTTATTTTGTTTGCGGCTGCGGCAATATCCCTGCTGCTGCGGGAATATGGAGATATGTGCATTATACTTGCAGTAGTACTGTTAAATGCCGTGGTCGGAGTGATCCAGGAGGGAAAGGCGAAACGGGCGTTAGAGGCGTTGGAAAAAATGACAAGCCCGCATGCCCTGATCCATGATGAGGATGGAATCCGGGAGATTCCTGCTGCTGATCTGATTCCCGGGGATATTGTCTGTCTTGAGGCAGGGCGGCAGGTGCCGGCAGATATCCGGATCATATCAGCGGTTAATTTAAAAATCGAGGAGTCGGCGCTGACGGGAGAATCTGTCCCGGTCTCAAAAAATACGACCGATCAGAACGAGGCATATATGACCACAAATGTCACATACGGCCGTGGGGAGGGGATCGTCACTGCAATCGGGATGGATACGAAAATAGGCGGTATCGCAAAATTGCTTTCCGGGACAAAAACGGAACTGACACCGCTGCAGAAAAGACTTGCGGATCTTGGGAAAATTCTTGGTACAGTTTCCGTTTTTTTGTGTATCCTGCTGTTTGTGATGGCGGTTTTGCAGAGACGCAATGTCGCAGAAATGCTGATCACCGCGATATCACTGGCGGTCGCAGCAGTCCCGGAAGGACTGCCGGCGATCGTTACGATGGTACTGGCACTTTCGGTATCACGCATGGTAAAGGTCAATACGATTGTGAAAAGACTGCCGAGTGTGGAAACTTTAGGCTGTGTGAGTGTGGTATGTTCGGATAAGACGGGAACGCTGACGCAGAACCGTATGACGGTGACAAAATGTTATACGGATGGGAAAATCTGTGAGCCAAAGCGGTTAAACCGCAGAAAAGACCGGTATTTTCTGGAGGGATATGCACTTTGTAACGATGCGTCCATCCGTGGAGAGCGGATCGGCGATCCGACAGAACTTGCGCTGCTCGATATGGCGGCAGGGTTTGAGATACAAAGAGAGCGTTTAGAAGAAAGTTTTCCGAGAACGCAGGAGATCGCATTTGACTCTGAACGGAAAATGATGACAACTCTGCATCGTGGGGAAAAAGAAAATGTTTCTTATACCAAAGGCTCACCGGATGAAATTTTAGAGCGCTCTGCATTTCTGCTGGAAGGTGGCGGGCGGATTCCAATGACGCCGGAGAAACGCAGAGAGATCGATCAGGTGATCCATGCGTTTACCGGGGAGGCACTCCGGGTACTGGCACTTGGAATGAGAAATCCGGCCTCCGGTTTAAAGGAAAACGGGTTAACGTTTATCGGGTTTGTCGGAATGGCAGATCCCATACGCCCGGAGGCAGAGGATGCTGTGCAGGAATTTTACCGTGCGGGTGTAAAGACGGTCATGATCACGGGGGACCGGATCGACACGGCGTTTGCGATTGCGAAAGAACTGCACATTGCTTCGGAAGAAAACGAATGCATTTCCGGGGAGGAATTAATGGAAATGACGGATGAAATGCTCGCGGAGAAGATAAAAAAGGTGCGTGTATTTGCACATGTCTCACCGGAGCACAAAGTGCGTATCGTGGCGGCATGCAAGAAAAACGGAGAGATTACTGCGATGACGGGAGATGGCGTCAATGATGCGCCGTCCCTAAAAGCAGCGGATGTCGGGATCGCCATGGGAAAGGCGGGAACGGATGTGGCAAAAAATGCGGCGGATATCGTGCTGACGGATGATAATTTTGCAACGATCGCAAAGGCCATCGCGCAGGGAAGATGCATTTATGAAAATATCCGTAAATCCGTGATATTTCTGCTCTCCTCTAATTTTGGGGAGATCATAACAATGCTTGTGTCTGTGGCGTGCGGTTTTGCGGCACCGTTAAAATCAAGCCACATTCTCTGGATCAACCTGATCACAGATTCCCTTCCGGCGCTTGCACTTGGTGTGGATGAGGAAGAAAATAAAAGCTATATGGACAGACCACCGCGTGGAAAAGATGAGAGCCTGTTTGCGGGCGGTGGATTAAACTGTACCTGCTTTTATGGAGCGCTGATCGCATTGATCAGTATGGTGGCATTTTTGCAGCTCCCGGTGGGGATTCTGCTCCGGGCGGGAAATCAGATCACACCGGCTGCGATAAGGACACTGCTTGTGGACACGGAGCTTTTAAACCGCTGTCAGGCCTATGCATTTACAGTGCTTGGAATGTCACAGCTGTTTCATGCGATCGGCATGCGTGATGTTGAAACGTCATTGTTCCGGATGAATCACCTGGAAAACCGGTTGATGATCGCTGCGTTTGTGATCGGGATGGGACTGCAGCTGCTTGTGACGGAGGTACCTTATTTTGTCGTTCTGTTTGGAACCTGCAGACTGACACTGCTTGAATGGGTAAAACTGTTAGTGCTTGCATCCATGCCTTTGTTTGCACATGAACTGTTAGTATTCGGAAGCTGTCTGGGTGAAAAGGAAAATAGGGAAAATAGAAAAGAAGCAACAGGGCAGGCTGTCTCATCCGGCGGGCGCTGGAGCTAAAAAAAACATTCATTTTTTGCGGGGGGTGTGATATAATGAGATGTCCGTAAGTTTTGGGCAGGTTTTTGCAGGAAAGGATATTGGAAAATTATGGAAGAGAAAATGACAATGGAAATCACGAACGACAGACTTGAGGAGGCTATTAAGGAATATGCCGCAGACCGGACCAAAGAACGTCTTACCACGGTTCTTAATCTGCTCCGTCCGACAAAGCTGTTTGTACCGGCGATGTTGCAGGCACCGGATCGCCCGATTCCATGTTTTTTAAAGAATAGTAATGAAGAGCAGTTTTTGGTTGTATATACGTCAAAAGAGCAGATTCCGGAGGAGCCAAAGAGCCAGGCGATGCTTAATATGCCATTCCCGGCATGTAATAATATCGTTGTAAAACCGGAGTTAAAACTTGCAGGAATGGTGATCAATCCGTTTTCTGATAACCTCGTATTAAAGACAGAGCTTGTACAGAAGTTACATGAGGCTGATGAGCAGGCAGCAAAACGTGCAGCGCAGATGAAACAGGTGAAGATGACACCGGCACAGTTCCAGGTATTTGTAAAACGCCAGGTTGAGTTTGGCGTATTACCGAAGCGTCTGTTTACCGAGAAACAGGAGTTCATGAACAAACTGTGCGATGAAAAAGAGGCTTTTATCAATGAGATTTTTGCAGGCGTGTTCAAGGAGCCGAAGTTAAATCCATACACTGAGAATGATTATTCCGTTATGGCACTTGACATTGCAGAGGATCTGACATTAGTCCGTGTGGATCTCCCGGAAAAAGGGTTAGTTCCGCCACTCTGCTACCGTATTTATCTGACGATCAATCCAAAAACCGGAAAAGCAGGTTACTATACGATTGAAATGTCCAAAGAAAAGGATGTCCGTATGCTGGGCGAATTTTTAGAGGATGGAAAACATATCGATCACGGTGTTGCACCAGTAGAAGGCGCTGAACTTCAGAAGATCATGGATCTTGCCAGAGGCGAAGGTGCAGAGATGACAAGTTAGGAACAAAAATAGCACAATTATAAGGAAATAATAAAGTTCGGGTGTCAAAAGGTGGTTCACAACTTTTGACACCCGAATTGTCTTTAGTTATGCTGGATAATATCTGCGTACTGTCCGCGAGTCACTTTTAAGAGTGCATCCGGGTTGACCGTAATGGAAGTGCCGACACGTCCGCCACTGATATAAATCTTATCAAAGGATGCAGCACTTTCATGTACTACCGTCGGGAACTGCTTTTTCATGCCAAGCGGAGAGCAGCCGCCGCGCACATATCCGGTAAGTGGTGTCAGATCTTTTACATGAAGCATTTCGAGTGATTTCTCACCGACACATTTTGCTGCTGCTTTCAGATCGACTTCCTCTGCGATCGGTACGACAAAAACATAATACTGTCTGTTCCCGCCGGCGGCAGCCTTGCCGGACATAACGAGCGTTTTAAACGACTGTTCTACTGGAGCACCGGTCTTTTCTGCGGTATGTAGACCGTCTATAAATTCATCACACTCATAATTGATAATTTCATAAGGTATTTTATTGCGGTCTAAAATGCGCATGGCATTTGTTTTTACTTCTTTTCCCATAGAGAAAACTCCTTTCATGAATGAACTGCGCTCATTGTAACACCACAGCAAAAAATAGACAACTGAAACAGAATGTATGTTTACGAAAAAATAAAAAAATGTTATTCTAATAGGGGAAATTAAGGCAATATATGAGGTGAATTAAAATGCGCCACATATAAGAACATGTGTGGCGGGAAATGAGGCAGAGTATGAAAGATTTTTTTAAGAGAGTAAAGGCGGATGCAATAATGTCAGCAGTTTTATGCATCGCATTGGGCGTGGTTCTGATCGTATGGCCGGGAGAGACGATCAATATCGTATGTAAAGTGCTTGCCGCAGGACTTATCATTCTTGGAGGGGTAGAACTGTTTTCCTATATTACCAATAGAAACGGTTATATGTTCACCGGAATCCTTGGGCTGATCGTGCTGATCGTCGGTGTATGGATCTTCTTAAAACCGAGCAGTATCGTGAGCCTGGTACCGATCGTGATCGGTGTGATACTTGCTGTTCACGGTGTGCAGGATGTGAAAATGGCGTTAGAATCAAAGAATGGCGGATATGACAGATGGTGGATTATGCTGATCATTGCCATTATCAGTATTGCATTTGGCGTGCTCTGCATTGTCAATGCGTTTGGCATGGTCAAACTTGCCATGCAGTTTGTAGGAGCAGCCCTGATCTATGATGGAATCAGTGATCTGTGGGTTGTGACAAAGACGGTGCGGACGGTGAAAGATATGGAGCAGGAAGCGAAAGCAGTCGACGTAGATTATAAAGAAATCGATTAAGTGATTAAGCGGAAAGAAAGAGAAACAGATATAAAAAGTGTCCCTGAAAATCTGGATAAAAGATTTTCAGGGACACTTTTTTGGTTCGTGATAATAGAATATTTGAGCAAGCTGCATCTGATTGCCCAGACTGCGCTATACTGTAATTTTACCTTCATTGATAAGCCGGATAAATACGTTGACTAATTCCGGATCAAACTGTGTTCCACTGTTTTTTTTCAGTTCACTGACAGCATAGGAGACAGAGAGCGGCTTTTTGTATGGACGTCTGGCAGTCATGGCATCAAAACAATCGGCGATGGTAAGTATTCTTGCCATATAAGGAATATCCTCACCGGCAAGACCACGCGGATATCCCGTGCCATCATACCGTTCGTGATGACCAAGTACTGCAGGAATTACATAATCCATATGCGGCAGATAACGGATCATTTTTGTGGAGTTTTCAACATGTGTCTTCATGATCTCATATTCTTCCGGTGTCAGCTGCGAGGTTTTCTGTAAAATGCGTTCCGGAATACTGATTTTTCCGATGTCATGCAGCATACCGGCATCACGCACAAGTTCGATGTCATTTTCACTCATGCCAAGATCTCTGGCTAAGATCACAGCATATTTCGACACATTCATGGAATGGATAAATGTGTAGCTGTCCTTGGCATCGATCGCAGCGGTCAGTGCATAGATGGTAGGCGCAACACGTTCGTATGCAGTTCTTAAGTTCGAATCGGTGGAACGTGTCTCAAGACCGGTCCGGTAAACGGTAAGGTGACCTTTGCCCCCTAGTTTACCATAATAGATCGCCTGTTCTGCATTATGGAGCAGTGTTTTCGCATCTGGAGAAATAGATGGAAAAGTGGATATACCACAGGTAATGCTTGTGTCCCACACGGTATCGTTTTTGCTCCGCAGACTGATGATATTATGGATGATCTCATTAGCAAGTGCACCTGCACTGGTGGGATCATCCCCTTGTGTCAGTATCATAAAAACATCTGTACCATAACGGAATGCGAGGTCAGACGGGCTGATCTTTGAAAGGATTGCCTGTGCACAGAGCGTGATCAGATTATCTCCTTCCGTGGCACCGTAAAGCTCATTGTAGAGCTTGAAATCATCAATGTCGAGCAGGATCAGACTGATCGGGGTATCCGTCGAACAGGCATCTTTGATACATTCAAAGGCATGTTTTCTGTTATATAAGGAAGTGAGACTGTCCGTGATCGAAGAATGATACGCATTGTGATACAGGTTTGCATTGCGCAGAAGATACGCTGCATAGTAACAGATGCGGTCAAGACAGGTCAGTTCATCTTCCGTGTAAATGCGGTCCGAGGAATCAGCGATATATAAAAGACCGATTACAGCCTGCTGATACCGGATCGCCTTGATCGCATGAATTTTCTGCTGCGCAAGCCAGCGGCTCTGGCGGGGAGTCAGCAGAGAATCGTCTATAGAAAGATCCGGCCCTGCCAAAAGCAAACCTTTCTGATGCAGTATTTCCTCGAGAAATGCATCGGAAGGAACAGAGTAATCTTTTTCAAAAAAGACCTCGCCCCATCTGCGCACCGTGCAGAAGGAACGGCCGGTGTTTAAGTTCTGGGTCAGTAAAAGTCCCTGTGGATGCAGCAGTAAAATGAGTGAATCCATCAGGATGTTGTAAATTTCATCGGTATCTAAAGTGCGGATTGCAGACGAAAGAAAATTTTCTAAGATCATATCTTTTTGTTCTGACATAAGGTAAGGATCCTCCGGAAGTGATTTTTCTTGAGAATGTAGCAATATTATACTATAATGCTTTTGGTGTGACAATGGTGCTTTTGATATATTCATTGCAGAAGAAAGACGAGGAAAGAAAATGAGACGCGAAGAGTTTAAAATGGAGCGTACGGGATTACTTGAGGTTGGAGATGTTTTGCCGATCACAGAGGGAAAACTTCCGGGTTCCTATTATTATACACTTGGGAAAGCATATGCAATGTCTGCTAACTATGCGGTAAGTGAACGGATCAAATCAGGGGAAGGAAAGGTTGTAGATGTCAAAGAAACTCCAAAAGGGTACTTTGTGACAGTTGAATTTGACGAATAAATGTTATAAAATAAAGGTACTGTAATTTGAAAGGAAACGTACATGCGCTATATACCGACAAGCAGGTTAAAGCCGGGAATGGCTCTTGGACAGGATATTTATGATGGAGCGGGAAGACTGCTTCTTGCAAAGCATCTGCTTCTGACGTCAGAATATATATCCAACCTGGAGTTTCTCGGATATCCTGGAATATACATAGATGATGAATTTACATGCGGGATTGAGATACAGCAGGTGCTCACGCCGCAGGTGCGCTGTCATGCATTGAAGCTGATACATGATCTGTTTGATTTTGATACGGATGAAAGTGAATTGCCGGTAGATGAAGTAAAATTGCGTATGACTGTGAAAAATGTTGTGGAAGACATCTTGAAAAATGGCGATGTAATGTTTAATATGATGGACATCCGCAACTATGACGAATATATTTATTACCATTCCGTAAATGTCGGTGTGCTTTCGATCATGGTGGGTGCAAGATACGGATTGGAGCGAAGCAAATTATACGATCTTGGAGTTGCAGCAATGCTGCATGATATAGGAAAGAAGTTTTTACCGGAAGAAATTGCCAACGGAAAATGGCCGCTTGAAGGGGCTGAACGGGAAGCGTGGAAGAGTCATCCGAAACTTGGTGCTGAATATTTAAGGACATCCTACCATTTTCCGGCCGTTGTTTCTGCCGGAGTCATGATGCATCATGAATGGTATAACGGTGAGGGTTATCCGATCGGAAAATCCGGAGATGATATCCCGTTATATGCGAGGATCATTAAAGTCACGGACAGTTATGATGCGATGATCTCGAAACGTCCCGGCAGAGAACAGCTCTCGCCGGCGGATGCAATCGAATATATGATGGCGATGGCGGGAGCAGAATTTGACCCGAAGTTAGTCAATATATTTTTACGCAGAATGGCGGTATATCCGATTGGATGTGAAGTATTGCTGTCGAACGGGCAGCATGGTATTGTGGCGAAGAATTTCAGGGACTTTTCGTTAAGACCGCTGGTACGGATCGTGGAGACGGGCGGGATGCTCAATCTGCGGGATGATCCGGAAGGACTTAGCATTACCATTGGAAGAATGATTATGTAAGAAAACTTTGAGGGAGATATGACTGGACAGGGAAAGAGCGCGATAGATACGCTTTTGGCAGAAAGTTTTAAAGAGCTTGCATTAAAACATCCGATCGAGAAGATTACGATCAAAGAGATTACAGATAAGGCAGGCGTGATACGGCCGACATTTTATAACCATTTTCAGGACAAATACGAACTTTTGGAGTGGATCATAGATACACAGCTGATCGCTCCGGCAGAGCCGCTGATACAAAACGGAATGGTAAATGAGGCACTGGTACTTTTGTTTTCCAACATTGAAAAAGAAAAGGAGTTTTATCAGAAGGCGAGCCGTCTGGAGGGACAAAATTCGTTTGAGAGCATTGCACAATCCTGTATTATGAAAGTGTTCCTGCGGGTGTTTGAACGTTCGGCAGCCACGAAGAAACCAAAGTATGTCTGGCTGACACCGGAACGTATTGCTGCGTATTATGCACAGTCCATGTGCTATATTGTCATGAACTGGATTCAGTCCGGGATGACGATCTCAGCGAGGGAGTTAGCAGAGATCTATGATTACATCATAAAGAGATCCATGGAAGATATTTTAGCGGAACTTTAACCTTTGTTCCATATATACAATCAGAATCAAATGTTAACTTTAATATACATTTTGGGCAATTTGTATAATAAGATACTACAGAGAAATTAGATTGAATCTTTTCAGATTCAGTCTTTTTTTTTACACTAAAAGAAATTGTGGCAGGGGGAAATGTATGCCACAGGAAAATAAAAAGAAAGAAAGAGTGAAAAAGATGATTAAGTTTGGAAAATGGGTAGTGAAATTCCGTATTCCGATTTTGATCCTGAGTTTTCTGTTATTGATACCGACCGGGATCATCTACATGAATACGCGAATCAATTACGATATCCTCTCATATCTCCCGGGAGATATTGAGACGATGAAAGGACAGGATATCCTGTTAGATGAGTTTGGAACAGGTGCTTTTTCCGTGGCGGTCATAGACGGCATGCAGGAAAAAGAGATTTCACAGTTAGAAGATAAGCTAAAAGAGATCGATCATGTGAAAGATGTTTTATGGTATGGCGCACTCGCTGATATTTCAATCCCGATGGATATGCTGCCGGATGATTTAAAAGATTCCCTGCAGAATGCAGATACAGGAAGTCAGCTTATGATCATTACATTTGATACTTCAATGTCAGCAGATGAGACATTAGATGCGATCGAGGAAATCCGCGGACTGACCAATGAACAGTGTCTTTTGAGCGGTATGTCAGCCGTTGTTACGGATATCAAAAAGATCTGTAACAGTGAGGTCATCATGTATGTTGTGATCGCTGCCGGATTATCTGCACTGGTGCTGGCACTTACAATGGATTCTTTCCTGTTACCGTTTATTTTCCTTTTGAGTATCGGTATGGCAATCGTATATAACCTTGGAACGAACTTTATTGCCGGAGAGATTTCCTTCGTTACACAGGCACTTGCAGCGGTATTGCAGCTTGCAGTTACGATGGACTATTCCATTTTCTTATGGCACAGCTACCTGGAAAATCAGGAGCGTTATCCGGATGACAAGAAACGTGCGATGTCCCATGCAATCTCACAGACGTTAACTTCCGTAGTCGGAAGTTCCATTACAACGATCGCCGGATTCCTTGCAATGTGTTTCATGACATTTACACTTGGTATGGATCTTGGTATTGTTATGGCAAAAGGTGTTGTATTTGGTGTTGTCGGTTGTGTTACAATTCTTCCTGCCATGATCCTTGCAATGGATAAATGGATTGAAAAGACAAGGCACAAAGCCATCATACCGGATCTTGGACGTATCGGTGGATTTGTGACAAAACATTACTGGATTTTCATTATTTTATTTTTAGTGATCATTGGTCCTGCTTTCTACGGACAGAATCACAATCAGGTATATTACGATCTGGTAGGAACTCTTCCGGACAACTTAGAGAGTGTAAAAGCAGGAAATGCACTGGAAAATGATTTTGATATGGGTGCGACACATGTGATCCTTGCAAGCAGTGAGCTGAATTCCAAAGATGCAAGAAATATGGAAAATGAGATCTCTGATGTAGACGGTGTCAAACTGGCATTAGGACTTGATTCCGTTATGGGACCGACCGTACCAAAAGACATGATCCCGGATGATATCAAGGAAATGCTTGATAATGGAAAATATCAGATGATCTATGTGATGTCTGAGTACAAGACCGGATCGGATGAAGTAAATGCACAGTGTGATGCAATCCGTGATATCATTAAAAAATACGATGACACTGCAATGTTAATCGGTGAGGCTCCATGTACAGAGGATCTGATCACCATCACGAATACAGACTTTAATACCGTAAATGCGGTTTCCATTATTCTGATCTTCATTATCATCGCATTTGTACTGAAGTCAGTTTCATTACCGGTCATCCTTGTTATGGTCATTGAGTTTGCGATTTTCATCAACATGGGTATCCCGCATTATACCGGAACGGTTCTTCCGTTTATCGCTTCCATCGTAATCGGAACGATCCAGCTCGGTGCAACCGTTGACTATGCAATTCTTATGACAAACAAATATAAGAGAGCAAGGAACCACGGAGCAGAGAAACGTGATGCGGTAAGAACAGCATTAGACAGTTCCTTACAGTCTGTCATCGTCAGTGCATTAAGTTTCTTCGCAGCAACATTTGGTGTAGGAATGTATTCCAGTATCGATATGATCAGTTCCTTATGTATGCTTCTTGCAAGAGGTGCATTGATCAGTCTGGTTGTCGTAGCATTTATCCTGCCGGCAATGTTTATGGTATTTGATAAATTAATCTGTGTGACAAGTGCAGGTTTCCGTTATAAAAAAGATTCGTCAGTTCAGTAAAATAGAGGAGGAAAAAAAGATGAAATTACCAGAATTAAAGAAAAGATTTACAAGAAAATATGTGATCCGTATTATTGCAGGTGTGTTAGTCGTTGGAATGGTCGGAACAGGAGTTTCCACGGCAAATGTATTTGCAGCAAAGACAGCACAGGAGAGTACTGAAAGTACAGAGAGCACCGAAAAAGACAGCGAAAAAGATGATTCTGATGCTGAGAGCAAATTAAAAGATGCATTAGATGACAGTATCAAATTCAGCGAGAAAGAGATTGGCAAAGAAGAAACGGTATATGTTCTTGCAGACAGCACCGGAAAAGAGCGCAAAGTGATCGTTTCCGATCATCTGATCAATGATGAAAATAAGGATACGATCGAGGATGCTTCTACCTTAAAAGATATCGAAAATGTAAAAGGTGATGAGACATTCAAACAGGATGGCAGCAAACTGACCTGGCAGGCAGACGGCAACGATATTTATTATCAGGGAACCTCCACAAAAGAGACACCGGTATCCCAGACAATTACCTATTCTTTGGATGGTAAGGAAGTAAAGCCGGAAGAACTTGCAGGAAAATCAGGAAAAGTAACGATCCGTTTTGATTACACCAACAATGAGACGGTAAAAACAAAGATCGACGGAAAAGAGGAAGAAATCTATGTCCCATTTGCTGCGATCAGCGGAATGGTATTAGATGACAGCTTTTCTAATGTAAAAGTTACCAATGGTAAAGTAATCTCCGATGGCAAAAATAATATTGTAGTCGGATATGCACTTCCGGGATTAAAAGAGAGCTTAGATGTGGATGATTCTGATTTTGACGGAGATGTATCGATCCCGGATTACGTGGAAGTAACTGCAGATGTGGAGAATTTCTCATTAAGCACCACAATGACAGTTGTGATGAATGCAACAAACTTTATCAGCAAAGACGGAGATGCAGATCTTTCTGAAGTTGATGATATGTTAGATACTTTAACAGATGCAACAGATCAGTTAAAAGATGGTTCCGGTGAGCTCGCAGACGGTGTAGATACTTTAAAATCCAAGATGGGTGAGTTTAAAGACGGTGTCGGAACATTAAAGAACGGTATCAAAGATTATACGGATGGAGCTTCTACTTTATCCACAGGAATCGGAACATTAAAGAGTGGTGTGGATACCTTAGCAGGAAGTGTACCAACACTGATCAGTGGTGTGGGAACCTTAAAAGATGGTTCAGCAAGTGCAGCAAAAGGAGCATCTTCCTTAAAGGATGGAGCAGGAACCTTAAAGAAAGGTGCAAAAGATGTATCTACCGGAGCAAATACACTTTCCAATGGTGTGAAAGATCTTTCTACCGGAGCAAATACCTTATCAGGCGGAGCAAGTGATCTCTCCACCGGAGCAGATACGTTATCTGCCGGAGCAACATCTCTTTCCGATGGTGCTAATACGTTATCGAGTGGAGCAGCCAGCTTAAATGATGGGGTGCAGTCGATTGCAACAAATATGAAAACGTTAGTTAGTGGAACACAGAGTGTATCGGATGGAGCGGCTCAGTTAAATACAGGCGTGGGAACATTGATCGGAACGTTGAACAAGATGGGAACTGACCTTGCAGAGACGAAAGCATCAATTGGTGAGATATCGGAAGACACAGCAAATAATGCGGTTCTGCAGTATGCATCACTGCAGAACGCATTAATACAGGGTATTGTTGCTGAGACAAAAGGTGACACAACCGCAGCGAACGATATTTATGCACAGGTAGTTTCGCAGATTGGCGGAACAATAGGAGTTGATTCAATTAGTGATGTAGCAGGGGCATCTGCTGCGATTCAAAAAATATCTTCTTTAATTTCGCAAACGAGTCTAAAAGTTGGTGAAGGTGTAGGTATGATAGGTGTAATTGACACAGTGTCGAGAAAACTTACGGAACCGGATACACAGGAGCAGATTACTAAACTTCAGCAGGGAGCGGCATCTCTTGCAGAGGGAGCAGGAAAAGTAGCACAGGGAGCAAGCCAGCTTTCCACCGGAGCAGATGCAGCAGCAGCCGGTTCTGCCCAGGTAGCACAAGGAGCAGCAGACCTTGCAACCGGAGCCGGAACCTTAAAGACGGGAGCAGCCGATCTTGCAACGGGAGCTGGAACCCTGAAAAAAGGAGCATCTGACCTTGCAACCGGAGCAACCAAGTTAAAGAAAGGAGCCGGAGATCTTGCAACGGGAGCTGGAAAAGTGGCAGACGGAGCATCTACACTGCACAAAGGAGCATCTGATCTTTCCGATGGTTTAAATACCTTAGACGGTGGTATCGGACAGTTAAAAGAGAAAGCCGGATCCCTTTCTACCGGAGCTGACCAGTTAAAGAGCGGTACAGACCAGCTTGCAACCGGAGCATCCACACTTGTTTCAAATAACCAGAAGTTAAACGATGGTGCAGGTACTTTAAGTGATGGTACCGATGCGATCATTGATGGTGTTGGAGAACTTTCTGACGGAGCGCATCAGCTTGCAGACGGAATCACGGAATTCAGCGAGGATGGAATCGATGAGATCATCAATTCCTACAATGGCGATATCGAGCCGCTTGTTGACCGTATCCAGGCTGTATTAGATGCCGGTGCTGATTACCAGACTTATACTGACATTGCAGATGGCGTGAACGGAAGTGTTAAATTTATTATCAAAACGGATGCGGTAAAAGCAGAAGACTAAAGAACCGCTTTTAGGAGGAGTAAGATGAATGCGTTGGAGAATCTGCTGATCATAGCAGGCATATCGCTGGATATATTTGCAGCCATGGAGTGTCAGGGATCACTGGTAGCAAAGATCGACAAAAAACAGCTTGTCAAACTGTGTGCACTGATTGCTGCATGGCAGATGGCAGCGCTGTTCGTCGGAAGCTACCTGTCAGGACTTTTGTACCGTAACACCATAACGCACAATGAAAAAGTGACCGGGTTTGTCATTGCAGCAGCCATCTTTTTCTGCCTGGGAGTGCGGCTGGTTGCAAAAGCCATAAAAAATGATCGCATTGTAGAGCACTGTGAACAGAAGCTTGGATGGAAACAGTTACTGGCGATTGCGGCAGTTACCAGCATTTATACCCTGCTGACCGGTATTGCATTTGGCTTTCTGGGAACAAATCTTCTTGTCATGCTCCTGATGATCGCAGGACTTACGATCGCGGTTGTTGTGACCGGTATCTATACCGGATATCACCTTGGATTTGAGCATAAGACAAAAGCATATATTGCGGGAGCAATTCTTCTGTGGATTGCAGGGATAGACGTTATTGTAAGACATATTTTGCGGTAGATAATAGATTGTACGCTTTTGTGCAATTTGACAGACCTAAAATTGAAAACCACCTTTTGACACCCGAATCTATGAAGAAAAGAAAATCCGGTTTCACACTGTCAGGTAAAAATCTGGCAGCGGGGAACCGGATTTTTTTGTACGTTGCAACAAGGTTTTTTCTTCGCTATAATGAAAAAAATGGAGGCAGAAAACAGATGAAGATTTTACTTACGGCGATTAATGCCAAATATATACATTCCAACCTTGCCGTGTATAATCTGCGTGCATATGCCGCACATTACGCAAAAGGCATGGCTGATTCCGATACAGTAGAGATCGGGGAATATACGATCAACAACCAGATGGAGGATATTTTAGAGGGAATCTACAAGGCGAAGCCGGATGTTCTTATGTTTTCCTGTTATATCTGGAATATTGCATTTGTGGAGGAACTGGCGGAAGAATTTCACAAGCTTCGCCCGGAAGTGCCGGTCTGGGTAGGAGGTCCGGAGGTTTCGTATGAGACGGAGAGTTTTTTGAGAGAACACCCGCAGATCACCGGTGTGATGATCGGGGAAGGGGAAAAGACATTCTGTGAGCTGGCGGAGTATTATGCCGGGGAAAGCCGGAGAGACAAAGAAAAGCAGAAAATACAGGAAACACAGAGGACAGGAGAGGGTAAAAGCACGGAGGAAAGATCGAAACCTGGAGAAATCCCAGGGATCGCATACCGGAACGGGGATGAGATCATCTTTACCGCACCGCGGGAAATGCTCGATTTAAGTGACATTCCATTCTGCTATGACAAGGCGGGCGATTTTAAAAACCGTATCATTTATTATGAGTCGAGCCGTGGCTGCCCGTTTTCCTGCAGTTACTGTCTTTCCTCAGTGGAAAAGCAGCTTCGCTTCCGGGATGCGGAGCTTGTGAAAAAGGAACTGCAGTTTTTTATTGACCGGGAAGTGCCGCAGGTAAAATTTGTGGACAGGACATTCAACTGTAATCATGCGCATGCAAGGGAGATCTGGTCTTACATTAAGGAACATGATAACGGAATCACCAATTTCCATTTTGAGATCTCTGCAGATCTTTTGAGGGAAGAAGAACTTGCATTGATCGGAACGATGCGGCCGGGGCTGATCCAGTTAGAGATCGGTGTGCAGTCGACGAACGGGGCGACGATCAGAGAGATCCACCGCACCATGCAGTTAGAACGGTTAAAGGAAGTTGTGAAAGAAGTTCAGAAACATGAGAATATCCATGAGCATCTGGATCTGATCGCAGGACTCCCATTTGAAGATTATGACACGTTTGCAAAATCCTTTGATGAGATCTATGAACTCCGCCCGAACCAGCTCCAGCTTGGATTTTTAAAGGTGTTAAAGGGCTCCTATATGTATGAGCATGCGAAAGAATATGAGATCGAATACCACAGCAGACCGCCCTATGAAGTGCTGAAGACAAAGTGGCTTCCCTATGAGGATGTCTTAAAGATACGTCAGGTGGAAGAGATGCTGGAAGTGTATTATAACAGCGGGCAGTTTGAAATTACGATGAAGGTGCTCGGAGTTTTATTTAAGAGCGCATTTTTCATGTTTCAGGAGCTTGGAAAATATTATGAGAGAAACGGCTATTTTGGCATGAGCCATGCGAGGATCCGGCGCTCGGAGATTCTGTTGGAATTTATCAAAGAAACATTTGCCGGAGATATCACTGCCGGAGAACAGCGGAATATTACGGAAACAGGGAAAAAATCTGATCATCTGGAAATCCTGGATATCATAAAAGAAAGCCTGATCTTTGATCTTTATTACCGTGAAAACTGCAAGAGCAGGCCTGCCTGGGCAAAAGATTTAAGTGTATGGAAACAGGTGACGCGGGCATACTGCAAAAATGGAAAGCAGTCGCATGTGGAGTGTTTTTCCTATCGTTTTCCGGATAAAGGGGAACGGGTATTAAAAGAACTGCCCAAACGGGCAGGAAAACCATTGTATGCGCTGTTCGATTATACGGACAGGGATCCATTAGACCATCAGGCGAAGGTGACGTGGATCATGGAGGATGAGGATGCAGGATTATGTAGTCATTGATCTTGAAATGACAGGTCTGAATGCAAAGACCGATCATATTTTAGAAGTAGGGGCAGTCAGAGTCCGGAACCATCAGGCGGTCGATAAATTTGGTGCAATTTTATGCCAGAACGTAAAGATACCGGAAAAAGTGACTGAACTTACCGGGATCACAGAGGCGATGGTGCAGGGCGGCATGGAAAAAGAAGAGGCAATGTGGCAGTTCTTTGAATTTATCGGAGAGGATATCATCGTTGGGCAGAATGTGATTTTTGATTATGGATTTTTAAAGCAGTGGGCGGTAAATCATAATATGCCATTGGAACGGAATGCGGTTGATACCTTAAAACTTGCAAGGAAATTTTTGCCGAAAGAGCAGAAAAAGGATCTGGAAAGCCTGTGTGCCTACTTTGGGGTAAAAAGAGAAAATGCCCATCGTGCATTTGACGATGCATATGAAACATGGCAGGTTTACGAGGCACTCAGGGAACGATACGAGGAGGAATCTGCCGGAGATTTCATGCCAAAGCCGCTTCTTTATAAGGCGAAAAAACAGACGCCGGCAACGGCACGGCAGATAAAATACTTAAGAGAATATGCGGCGCATTATCAGATCAAACTGCCGGAAAATTTCCCGGAGATGACAAGGAGCGAGGCGTCAAGACTGACGGACCGGCTGATCGCCACCTATGGGAAAATGCCATAAAATATTATGTGTGGAACGAGCCGGATGTCTATGAAGCATGATACGGATCATTGTACCGGCGTATTTGCGGTATCTTCCGGGAGCATGGCGGTCAGTTTTTCTACGATCGAACGTTTCATCAGAGAATCAAGCTGTTCCGCGGATGCAAGGAGTTCCCGGATCCGTCCGTTTTCGCCGGAAGACTGATAGATCTTAGCTAAAAGCAGATAATTCTGGCTTAAGTCGGAGCCGATACTGATACCATATTCTAAAATTGTACGGGCATCATCGGTATGACCGAGTTCGAAAAGCTGTCCGGCATAGGCGGTAAGCGTCTGACAGAGTGTGGTAAAATTTTGTTCGTATTCCGTCAGGGCAGGGAGACTGGCAGTACCGTAAGTGATCTTCAGATCAGTATTGGTCTGTGTGCCGAAATTGACGATCTTTTGCCCGGAAAGCGTCTGCAGGGTATTTTCATAATTTTTTAATAAATCATTTTCGTACATACCTATTGGAAATTTGTCAAAAGGTATGGTAATATAGGGGAGTCCGCTTAAATCCTGTAAGCGGGTGTTGTTTGCGATGGATTCCCTTTTCCAGAAGCGGTCAGTTACGTTCTCCTGGGAGCGGTTTGAACGTTTACGGAAAAATGTGAACAGGCAGACAACTGCAATGAATAAACCTAAAAATGGCATGTGAAATCCTTTCCGTGCCGTGTTTTTTGAAATGGAGGTACATTTATATGTATGATTTCAGTAAAAAGAAAAATAAAAAAGTACTTGCAGCAGTTGTGATCATTCTGGTTGGAACGATGCTGCTTACGACTGTACTTGCGGCACTGTTGTAATAAATCTGTTCATGTAAAATATACTAAAAACAGGGCAAACAGTCAAATATATTCGTGGTAATGCACCTTGAAAAAGAGGGCAGTTGTGATAAAATGAACAGCAAAGATTCAGCAAAAGCAATAGTTTCAGAGGGAAAAGATGAAAAAAACAGGTAAAATATTAGCAGTTCTGGGGTTAGCCGTGGCATTTGGCGCTATTTTAAATCCGACGCAGGCAAAAGCGGAAGACACAGACCGTATTGCGCAGGGAGTTTATATTGGCAATATTGATGTCGGCGGTATGACAGAGCAGGAAGCTTTGAATGCAGTGACTGATTATGTAAATAATGCAGGGGAAGCTGTATTTACACTGACTGCAGGAGAGCATAGTACGCAGGTAAAGGCATCGGATCTGGCACTCGAGTTTACCGATATGAATGTTGTTTCAGAGGCGATGGATGTCGGAAAAAGCGGCAATCTGATTAAAAAATACAAAGATAAGAAAGACCTTGAAAATGGCAGTGTTGTCATTGATATGGTGTTGAACGTAGATCATGATACAGTATCAGAACTGCTTGCCGAGAAAGCGGATGAGCTCGATCAGAAGGCAGTGGACAATGGTCTGGTGCGTGAAAATGGAACATTTAAGATCATTAAAGGGTCGCAGGGTGTTGAAGTCAACGTAGAAAAGTCGATTGCAGCGATCGAAAATTACGTCAGTAACGACTGGGACGGACAGGGTGGAAATATTGAACTTACAGCAGAGATCGTGGAGCCGAAGGGAAGCGAGGAAGAGCTTTCTAAGGTAAAAGATCTGCTCGGTGGATTCAATACGAATTACAGTTCTTCTACCCAGAACCGCTGTGACAATATTGCAACGGCAGCAGGCAAGATCAATGGAACTGTTTTATATCCGGGAGAAGAGTTTTCTGTTTATGAGACGATCGGACCGTTAGATGCAGCCAATGGGTATGAACTGGCCGGAGCCTATGAAAATGGACAGACCGTACAGTCCTATGGCGGTGGCGTCTGCCAGGTTTCCACAACATTATATAATGCAGTTATTTTAGCGGAACTTGAAGTTACCGAGCGTTCGAACCATTCTATGATCGTTACCTATGTCAAACCATCCATGGATGCTGCGATCGCAGGCGATTACAAGGATTTAAAATTTGTCAATAATCAGGACGTACCGATCTATATTGAAGGATATACTTCAGGAAAAAATGTTTACTTCAATATTTACGGGGAAGAGACAAGACCTGCAAACCGTAAGGTGACATATGAGAGTGAAGTTGTATCAGAACAGGATCCGGGCACACAGTTTGTTGCAACCGGAGATCCGGTGGGAACTATGAGTGTATCCCAGGGAAAACATGTCGGATATGTGGCACAGCTCTGGAAAGTCGTTACGGTAGATGGTGTCGAAGAGAGCCGCGAAGTATTTAATAAGAGTACTTATAAGGCATCACCAAAGATCGTAAACGTTGGAACGGCATCGGAAGATCCGAATGCATCAGCGACAATCGGTGCGGCGTTGGCGACCGGTGATGAAGGAACGATCTATGCCGCAGTTGCCCAGTTTACTGCAGCGGCAGCAGCCACACCGGAACAGCCGGCAGAGAACCAGTCTGCAGAGGAACAGGCAATTGTCGGAGACGGACAGGTGGACGTCAGCGGAGATAACGGTGGAAATGGTCAGTAATTTATTATAAGAAACAAAAAGAGGCTGCCTCGTAAGAGACAGCCTATAACTATAAACAGGAATGGAGTTTGCGATGAAGATTGGAAAAGTACCGGAGAATGTGCTCAAACGCTCCGTATTTAAACAGATACATACCAAAAGACCGGAGGTTGTCTTAGGCGCCGGTGTGGGAGAGGACTGCGCGGCGGTCAAGCTGGCAGAGGATGAGACACTTGTGATGTCAACAGATCCGATCACAGGAACGGCACAGGATATCGGTACACTTGCAATCCAGATTACGGCAAATGATCTTGCCAGTGCCGGGGCAGAGCCGGTCGGCGTTCTGCTTACTGTCTTGCTTCCACCGGAGATTGAAGAGCCTGATCTAAGAGAGATGATGCAGCAGGTAGAAGCTGCATGTGCAAAGGCAGGCGTGCAGGTCATGGGCGGTCATACGGAGATCACGGCAGTTGTCAACCAGCCGGTTATTTCCGTTTGTGGTGTCGGCAAAGTAAAAGACGGATGCCTGATCTCTACCGGAGGGGCAAAGCCGGGCATGGATATTCTTGTGACAAAGTGGATCGGGATCGAGGGAACCTCCATCATTGCAAAGGAAAAAGAAAAAGATCTTTTAACAAGATTTTCTGCACCATTTATCGAAAATGCGAAAAAACTGGATGTATATTTATCCGTGCTTTCAGAGGCCGCAGTCGCCGTTCGGTCTGGCGTTAGTGCTATGCATGACGTCACAGAGGGCGGTATCTTTGGTGCACTCTGGGAAATGGCAGAAGCATCTGGCGTCGGACTTGAAATCGATTTAAAAAAGATTCCCGTTCGTCAGGAAACAATCGAGATCTGTGAATTTTTCGGAATCAACCCATATGAACTGATCTCAAGCGGTTCTATGCTGATGGCAGCAGCCGATGGCAATCTGCTGGTAAATGAACTGAAAAAAGCAGGAATACCGGCAACAATTATCGGAAAAGCAACAGCCGGAAATGACAGAGTTTTATTAAATGAGGATGAGAGACGGTTTTTAGAGCCGCCGAAGACGGACGAATTATATAAAGTTGTATAATGTGTGAAAATCAGATTTTTCACACAAAAACAGACTGCAAGTTTCGTTTAGCGGGCAGATCTGTTGTTATGGATTAAAGCAGTGCTCAAAAGAGTACAAATTATGGAGGATAGGATTATCATGCGTGAAAAGATTTTAACTTTTATAGAGAAGAACAGCAGAATTGATTTAAAGGAACTGGCAATTATTTTAGGTGTAGATGAGGCAGCCGTGGTAAATGAGCTTCAGAAAATGGAAGAGGAGCATATTATCTGCGGATACCATACCCTGATCGACTGGGATAAGGCGGGAATTGAAAAGGTGACAGCTTTAATCGAGGTGCGTGTCACACCACAGCGCGGAATGGGATTTGACAAGGTGGCAGAGCGCATTTACAACTATCCGGAAGTAAATTCCGTTTATCTGATCTCCGGCGGATTTGATTTTATGGTAACGATCGAGGGAAAGACACTGCGTGAGGTTTCCCAGTTTGTTTCCAATAAACTTTCACCGCTTGATTCTGTTTTAAGTACAAAGACGAATTTTATTCTGAAAAAATACAAAGATCACGGAACCGTTATGGCAGAACCGGCAAAAGATGAAAGGATAGAGATGTAATATGAGAGATCCATTAAATAAAACAATTACAACGATCCAGCCGTCCGGGATCCGTAAGTTCTTCGATGTGGTACATGAGATGAAGGACGCAATCTCCCTTGGTGTCGGCGAGCCGGATTTTGATACGCCGTGGCATATCCGCGACGAGGGTATTTATTCCCTGGAAAAAGGAAAAACACATTATACCTCAAATGCAGGTTTAAAAGAGTTAAAGACAGAGATCGACCGTTATCTGAACCGTCATTACGGGATATCTTATGACGTGGATCATGAGATCATGGTGACGATCGGAGGCAGTGAGGCAATCGATGCGGCAATGCGTGCTATGTTAGATCCGGGGGATGAGGTTTTGATCCCACAGCCGAGTTATGTGTCCTATGTGCCGTGTGCTGTTTTAGCAGGCGGAGTACCGGTCGTGATCGAGTTAAAGGCAGAAAACGAATTTCGTCTGACTGCAGAAGAGTTAGAGGCTGCGATCACGCCAAAGACAAAGCTTTTGGTACTTCCGTTCCCGAACAATCCAACCGGGGCAATCATGGAAAAATCAGATCTTGAAAAAATCGCGGAAGTGATCAAAAAACATGATATTTTTGTATTGAGTGACGAGATCTATTCAGAGCTTACCTACCTTGAGAAACATGTGACGATTGCGTCTCTGCCGGGAATGTGGGAGAGAACGATCGTGATCAACGGTTTTTCCAAATCACATGCCATGACAGGATGGCGTCTCGGCTATGCATGTGGACCGCGTGTGATCATTGAGCAGATGTTAAAGATCCACCAGTTTGCGATCATGTGTGCACCGTCCACCAGCCAGTACGCAGGCGTGGAGGCATTAAAAAACGGTGATGAGGATGTGGCACAGATGCGTGAGGAATACAACGGAAGACGCCGCTATCTGCTGCACCGTTTTAAGGAGATGGGATTATCCTGTTTCGAGCCGTTTGGAGCATTTTATGTGTTCCCGTGCATCAGCGAATTCGGTATGACATCCGAGCAGTTCGCCACGGAGCTTTTAAATACAGAGAAGCTTGCAGTCGTTCCGGGAACGGCATTCGGAGACTGCGGGGAAGGATTTATCCGTATTTCCTATGCGTATTCGCTGGAGAATTTAAAAGAGGCGATGAACCGCATGGAGGCATTTATTACAGGGCTGAGAAAACAGGGTGAAAAACAGGCATGACAGCTTATTTTTCATATTGTGGTCTGTTTGGCAGACTGCCTGGAAATGAGGATTATTATGGCAAAGTTAAATATTGTTTTATATGAGCCGGAGATCCCGGCAAATACCGGAAATATCGGAAGAACCTGTGTCGCAACAGGGACAAGGCTCCATCTGATCGAACCGCTTGGATTTCATCTTGATGAAAAATCGATCAAGCGTGCCGGGATGGATTACTGGAGTGAGCTTGACGTGACAACTTATGTAAACTGGGATGATTTCTGTGAGAAAAATCCGGGTGCAAAGATCTATATGGCAACGACAAAGGGACGCCATGTATACACAGAGGTTTCCTACGAGCCGGACTGCTATATTATGTTTGGAAAAGAGAGTGCAGGAATCCCGGAGGAGATCTTAAAAGCCAATCCGGATACCTGTGTGCGGATCCCGATGATCGGGGAGACACGTTCACTGAACCTGTCAAATTCCGTTGCGATCGTGCTCTATGAGGCACTCAGACAGAATCAGTTTGACCATATGAAGCTGCAGGGAGAACTGCACAGACTGCGCTGGGATGACTGATACGGGAAGGAATAAAAACAGATGGGAATTATTAAGGCAAAACAGCTTGTGCATGAATATATCAGACGTGATGAAGAGGGAAACGTAGAGTCGATCCAGACTGCCTTAGATCATGTGGATCTCGATGTGAAGCAGGGAGATTTTATCGCAATTTTAGGACATAACGGTTCCGGTAAATCTACGCTTGCAAAGCATATCAATGCACTGTTAGCCCCGTCCGAGGGTAGTCTTTTTGTGGACGGCATGGATGTTTCAAAAGAGGAGAATGTCATTCCGGTGCGAAAGACCGCCGGAATGGTTTTCCAGAATCCGGACAATCAGATCATTGCCAGTGTGGTGGAGGAGGATGTCGGATTCGGACCGGAAAATATCGGTGTGCCGACCGATGAGATCTGGCAGCGTGTGGAGGAGAGTTTAAAGGCAGTCGGTATGTTAAAATACCGTCATCATTCGCCAAACAAACTTTCCGGAGGTCAGAAACAGCGCGTTGCGATCGCGGGTGTCGTAGCGATGGAGCCAAAGTGCATCGTGTTAGACGAGCCGACCGCAATGCTTGACCCAAACGGAAGAGCGGATGTCATCCGCACTGCGCATGAACTCAATCAGAAAAAGGGTGTCACGATCATTCTGATCACACATTATATGGAAGAAGTCGTCGGTGCAGATAAGGTGATTGTGATGGACAAGGGGAAAGTTGTCATGCAGGGGACACCGCGCGAAATTTTTTCCCAGGTCGGAAAGTTAAAGGAATACCGGCTGGATGTACCGCAGGTTACGATCCTTGCTGACCTGCTCAGACAGTCAGGACTTGATATTCCGCTTGGCGTGCTGACGCGGGAAGAACTTGTGGGGCATATTCTGCGAATCGCACAGATCGATTCATGATCATGGAATGCGTATGATGTGGAGCACGATGATAGCATGATTGTGGAATGTGTATGATGTGGAGCGCAGAGATGGAATATCAGTAGAGCAGGCATTTTATGGTTATATGTTTTTAAAAGATCATCTGATTTTGAGTAAAATGGAAGGCTTTTGGGGTGCTGCTCTGCAGTGGGTGCCCCAGAAATGAGGATGAACATGTCAATTATTTTAGATAAAGTGAATTATGTATACAGCGAAGGGACTGCGTACCAGATCCAGGCGTTAAAGGATGTAAACTTAACGATCGAGGATGGACAGTTTATCGGCGTGATCGGACATACCGGTTCCGGAAAGTCCACCTTGATTCAGCACTTGAACGGTCTGATGAAGGCGACATCCGGGACGATCTATTTTCATGGTCAGGATATTTATGAAGATGATTTTGACCTGCGTGAATTGAGAAACCGCGTCGGACTGGTATTTCAGTATCCGGAGCATCAGTTGTTCGAGACAACGATCTTTGACGACGTGTGTTTCGGACCGAAAAATCAGGGATTGTCGAAAGAAGAGGCAGGTCTTCGGGCATTTGAGGCGCTGCGGAGTGTCGGACTGCCGGAGGAGCTTTATTACCAGTCTCCGTTTGATCTTTCCGGTGGACAGAAACGCCGTGTTGCGATTGCGGGCGTGCTTGCCATGAAGCCGGAGGTATTGATCTTAGATGAGCCGACGGCGGGACTTGATCCGGCAGGACGTGATGAGATCTTAGATCTTGTGGAGCGGATGCACAGGGAACGCGGTATTACGGTTATTTTAGTATCGCACAGCATGGAGGACGTCGCAAAATATGTGGAGCGTATTATCGTGATGAATCACGGCAGTGTGATGTTAGACGGTGCGCCAAAAGAAGTATTCCGCCACTACAAAGAACTTGAGGCGGTTGGACTTGCAGCACCGCAGGTGACTTACCTGATGCATGAACTGAAGGAAAAAGGTCTGAATGTGGATACAGATGCAACCACGGTGGCGGAGGCAAGAGCTTGTCTGCTCGAGGCGCTGACCGGAATTGATTCTGGAAAAACAGACTTTCATATGTAACGGTTCGGAGGAAGAAGATGTTAAGAGATATTACACTGGGCCAGTATTATCCAGCGGATTCCGTCATTCATAAACTGGACCCGCGCGTAAAACTGTTTGCTACATTTATTTATATTATATCATTGTTTTGTTTTAAAGGGATTGCGGCACTTCTGGTTGCAACTGTATTTTTGATCTTCTGCATCAGAACGTCCAAAGTTCCATTTAAGTTTATGGTAAAGGGTTTGAAGGCGATCGTGGTGCTGATGCTGATCACGGCGGCATTCAACCTTTTTCTGACACCTGGTACGCCGATCGTGAAATTCTGGATCTTTAAGATCACGGCAGAGGGGGCGCAGAATGCGATTCTGATGGCGATCCGTCTGACCTACCTGATCCTTGGAACCTCGATCATGACACTCACGACGACGCCAAACCAGCTCACGGACGGTCTGGAAAAATCACTGATGCCGTTATCAAAGATCGGTGTTCCGGTTCATGCGATTGCGATGATGATGTCGATCGCACTCCGTTTTATCCCGATCCTCATCGAGGAGACAGACAAGATCATGAAGGCACAGATGGCGAGAGGTGCTGACTTTGAGAGCGGAAATCTGTTACTGAGAGTGAAAAACATGATTCCTCTTTTGGTACCGTTATTCGTCTCTGCGTTCCGTCGAGCAGACGACCTTGCGATGGCGATGGAGGCGCGCTGCTACAATGGCGGCGAGGGCAGAACCAAGATGAAACCTCTGCGTTACGCAGGCGTGGATCATAAAGCATATGTGCTTGTGATCGGGTATTTTGTGGTTATTTTGCTGTGCAGGTTCTTTTTACCGTTTCCGCAGTAAGGTAAGTTATGACGCGGGAAATTTTTGCAGTGCCGGCAGGCTGAGGTTCATGATGGAATGCCGGCAGGGTAGTTTGTCATTTTGGAAGAGTATTGCACAAAGCTGGAAAATAGGAGCGGCTTTGTGCAATTTGACAACCACTAAGTTGTGTGCCACCCTTTGCCACCCGAATCTTATGAATGAAAAAATCTCACAGGAGGAATATTCACCTGGCTAAGAAGAGGTTCCATTCATACAAAAGTTTGAACATGGGCGAAACAGATGAAAAATAGAAGTAATTCACCCATTTGTTGATAGAAAATCAGTCAAAATACAGGAAAATGGGCGAAAATGACATGAACCAGCGTAAATAGCCCGCAAAAATGAAAAATCCAGGGTGAAACGAGAAAATAGAAGAAGATTTCGCCCAAAACAGTGAAAAAGATGTTGAAAAGAAAGAAGGAATGGGCGAGATGATGCTGAGAGATTAGGTTTTCACCCATTGGATATTGAAGTGCACGGACTATTCTGTTCTACGGATTTTTTAAACAGAACAGAAAGTCAGCGTGAAAAATAAGCTTGATTCCAGGGATATTTGTCTGTTGGAAAAACAAGCGGCTTTTACGGCAATATATAAAAATATGTCTGCGGGAAGGTCAGATTGTTGCCGCTTTATCGCAGCATGCGGCTCAGAACAGGAGATTACTATGCGTGTAAAAATGATCGTGGCGTATGACGGCACGAATTACAAAGGATGGCAGGTGCAGCCGAACGGTATCACGATAGAAGAAGTGCTAAATAAGAATCTTTCGAATCTTCTGGGCGAGCAGATCGTGGTGAGCGGTGCGAGCCGGACGGATTCGGGTGTACATTCCCTTGGAAATATTGCAGTATTTGATACGAACACGAGGATGCCGGCAGATAAAATTGCATTTGCACTCAATCAGAGACTGCCGGAAGATATTGTGGTGCAGGGATCCTGTGAGGTGGAGGATGGCTGGCATCCGCGCTATCAGAACAGCAGAAAAACTTATGAATACCGTATTTTAAACCGGACATTCCGTATGCCGACAAGACGGCTGGATACCTATTTTTATCATTATCCACTGGATGTGGAGAAAATGAAAAAAGCGGCATCTTATCTTGAGGGAGAGCATGATTTTAAGAGTTTTTGTGCGATCGGTGCACAGGTAAAGACGACGGTGCGCACGATCTATGCCTGTGATGTGGAAAAAGAAGGAGATATCATCACGATCCGCGTGACGGGAAACGGTTTCCTTTACAATATGGTACGGATCATTGCAGGGACATTAGTGCAGGTTGGCGGTGGTGCGATCGAACCGGAGGCGGTAAAAGAAATTCTTGCAAAGAAAGACCGCAGCGCGGCAGGGCCTACGGCGCCGGCACACGGGCTTACGATGATGGGGATCGAGTTTGAAAACGTAGAATGAGAAAGAAGTGCACTTTGAAAAGATGTTACAACAGGGCAGGATGTTTTTGAATGATGCAGAAGTCAGTTTAAAACAGGCTCATTCATTTCTTCTAAAAGCACGTTTGTGTCAATCACGGACAGCTTTTTCCCAAAAGCAAAAATGAGGATGGAATCCCGTTTGTTTTTGGAATAGAGCTGTCCGTTTTTTGTGAGCGTGAGAGCACGCTGTGTTTCCGGGAGCTCAAGCTTTAGTGCAAGGCAGAGAGAAATGACTTTATCACGGGAGGGACTTCGCCTGCCGTCTAAGATCTGATAGCCGTAATTGCGCTGAATCTGGGCTGCAGAGATCAGTTTTGAGGCGGTCACGCCGCGGGCATGCATCAGTTCATTTAAATATTCCGGAAAGGTCACGGAAGATGTCATGTCTGCAAGTGCGTCAGTGTATTGTTTTAAATCGGAAATATTTTTGGCGGAAGAGAGAAGCTGCATCAGTTCGCCGGTCGTTTTCTGATCCATAAAGTCTCCTTGAATTGTACTGTAAAAAATAATAAAATATTTTTATACTACAAATTGTAAATGCTGGTTTGGGCGCATGAACTGCCCTGACATTTATAATATCGTGTTGTACAGATGAATGCAAGAAAATGGTGGGAAATTATATGCGGTTAGATGAGGAGTACTGTTTGTCAGAATATGCGGATCTTGGCAGACTGGGTGACAATGAAAAAGTACATATCGTAAGAAACCAAGTGAATGGTGTGATTGGTGTGCGAAAGTATGTTGCATTGGACCTGGAGGAGATTTATCTTTTTTTAAAGGAAAATCCGAATGCGTATATACCAAAGATCTATGAGTGTATTCAGACCGATACGAATCTGATCGTGATCGAGGAGTACTTGAGCGGAAAAAATCTGGAAGAAATGTTAAAAGAAAAGAATTTTTCGGAGAAAGACGCTGCTGATATCATAATCTGTCTATGCGATGCGCTTTACCCTTTGCACCATGCAAAAATGCCAGTCATATGCAGAGACTTGAAAGCGGAGAATGTGATTCTGACCAATGAGGGGGAAGTGAAGCTGGTCGATTTTGACATTGCGAGAATCTACCAGCCTGGCAAGTCAAAGGATACTGTTATGATGGGAACGCAAGGCTATGCAGCGCCGGAACAGTTTGGGTTCGGACAGACGGATGCGAGAACCGATATTTATGCGATGGGTGTGCTGCTTAATTACATGCTTGTGAGAGAGTTCCCGATGGAAAAGCTGACCGGAGGAAAATTCAGGACGATTGTGTTAAAATGCATTAAGATAAACCCTGAGGACCGGTATCAGAATGTGGATGAACTTAAGGCGGATATCTGCAATGCAGCGGAAATCTCCTGCAGTAGTATGGATAGTGATAAAAATAAGTTTTATTGTGCGCAGAGCTGTAAAAAAGATCAAGCCGGTGAAATCCCTTTTTATAAAATACCGGGATTTCGGACAGGAAAAGTATGGAAAATGATCGTCGCAGTCATAGGATATGCGTTGGTCACAGTTACCGCGTGGTCGTTAGAAGCGCATGATGCGAATGGAAAACTGCTCCCGCAGTCAAAATTGACACTGGAACGGCTGGTGGTCTGGCTGTCGCAGATCGTATTTATATTTTTTGTCTGTGATTATATGGGAATGCGGAGAAACATACCGGTTGTAAACAGTAAGAACCGGTTCGTAAGACTGATCGGCTATGTGGCAGCGGAATTTATATTTCTTTTTGCTGCGGCTGCCATCTGCGCGATCTTAGAAGCAATATTATTTTAAATGTAATTTGACAGTCAAAAATTGAACTTACTATTTGAACTCAACATTATATAATGTGAAAATGTATGCACGGTGCATACCAAAAATAAATGAAATACGGCTAAGATGAGAGAAGCATAAGACAGAGATGTTTTACGCTTCTTTCTTTTTGTCCGCCTGGGTCAGATATTCTTTCAATATCATATTGATATATTGGGAAAAAGAACGGTCGTCCTGCTCGGCGAGGAGCTTTAACTGTTCAATGATGTCTGAATCAAGTGTGATGCTTACTTTATTTTTTAATGGTTTCATAGACAGCCTCATTTCGTTTTCGATTAAATAACTCTATTTTTATATATACGATAAATGGTTGACATATACCACTAAGTAGGATAAAATAGCATAAAGTAGGATGAAATAAAAAGTAGTAAAACAAAGGAGTAAAATCCGTGCCCAGAGTGCTGGGCATTGCTCACCAAAGGGCTCGCATTTTGCTCCGCAAAACAAGGAGTAAAATCCTCTGCTCACCAAAGGGCTCGCATTTTGCTCCGCAAAACAAGGAGTAAAATCCTCTGCTCACCAAAGGGCTCGCATTTTGCTCCGCAAAACAAGGAGTAAAATCCTCTGCTCACCAAAGGGCTCGCATTTTGCTCCGCAAAACAAGGAGTAAAATCCTCTGCTCACCAAAGGGCTCGCATTTTGCTCCGCAAAACAAGGAGTAAAATCCTCTGCTCACCAAAGGGCTCGCATTTTGCTCCGCAAAACAAGGAGTAAAATCCTCTGCTCACCAAAGGGCTCGCATTTTGCTCCGCAAAACAAGGAGGATTATGAAATGGAAAATGAAACAAAGTTGTGCAAACACTGTAAGAGTGAGATACCGAAAGGCGCGAAGGTCTGCCCAAACTGCAGAAAGAAACAGGGCGGTATCGGGAAATGGATCGTGATCGTTGTGGTGGTGGTTATTATTATTGCAGCAATGTCGGGCGGTGGAGCGGATAAACCGAAAAAGGTAGAGAATGCTTCGACGCAGAATAATACAGATAACAAGGCTGATGTGGTGAATGATACTACAGAAGATACCTCTGTCAAACAAGAAGATAGTGAGAAGGATATATTTGGTATTGGTGAAACTGCAGAAATGAATGATGTGCAGGTTACAATGGTCAATTATACGCAGAGCAGCGGGTCAGAGTATAATAAACCGGCAGATGGAAATGAGTTTGTTCTGGTAGAGTTTGAAATCGCAAATAATTCTGATTCTGAGATAAATATAAGCAGTATGGCGAGTTTTGAAGCATATGCGGACGATTATGAACTGAATTATTCAGTGAGTGCTCTTTTGGAGAAAAATGATCAAAATCAGTTAGATGGAACCATTGCAGCAGGGAAAAAAATGAATGGTGTGATTGGGTATGAGGTCCCGGCGGACTGGAAAACAATCGAAATTCATTTTAAGGACAATGTATGGAGCAGTAATAAATTTAAGTTTGAGATAACGAAATAGGCAGATTAGAGGCGGACATCTGATAAAGGATATCCGCCTCTTTCAGAGTTAATTTGGAAGATAGTTTTATTTGTAAAAAGTTTGATCTAAAGTAAAAAAATCCTTGACACACAAGGCGTCGTGTACTATACTATTTAAGTCTGTGATAGTGAAGTAATGTCAATCCAAAGCCCCGGAGCGACATTTAAACTATAAACAATTTATTGAATACCAAGCGGTGTGTCCTGGACATTCACATTGCAGAGGTGTTCCGTAACATTATTTCTAGGAGGAAGATCAATGAAAACTTTTATGGCTAGCCCAGCTACCATTGATAGAAAATGGTATGTAGTTGACGCTGAAGGTATGACATTAGGACGTTTAGCATCTGAAGTTGCTAAAGTATTAAGAGGAAAGAATAAAGCAATCTTTACACCGCACATCGACACAGGTGATTATGTAATCGTTGTTAACGCTGAGAAGATCAAAGTAACCGGTAAGAAATTAGAGCAGAAGATCTACTACAATCACTCTGATTATGTAGGTGGTATGAAAGAGACTACCTTAAAAGAAATGTTAGCAAAACATCCGGAAAGAGTTATCGAGCACGCAGTAAAAGGCATGCTTCCAAAGGGACCTTTAGGAAGAGAGATGTATACAAAATTATTCGTATACGTTGGACCGGATCACAAGCATGCAGCTCAGAAACCTGAAGCTTTAACATTTTAATTAGGAGGGAAAAACAGTGGCTAATACAAAGTATTACGGAACAGGAAGAAGAAAATCATCTGTTGCCAGAGTATATTTAGTACCAGGTACAGGTAAAATTACCATCAATAAAAGAGATATGGATGAGTATTTCGGATTAGAGACATTAAAGGTTGTTGTTCGTCAGCCTTTAACAGCTACCGAGACAGCTGATAAATTCGACGTTTTAGTAAACGTTCGCGGTGGTGGATACACAGGACAGGCAGGAGCTATCCGTCATGGTATCGCTCGTGCATTATTAAATGTAGACGCTGACTACAGACCAGTATTAAAGAAAGCAGGATACTTAACACGTGATCCTCGTATGAAAGAGCGTAAGAAGTACGGTCTCAAAGCAGCTCGTCGCGCTCCACAGTTTTCAAAGAGATAATTATCTCGAAAGAGACAATCGAATTATGTTTACAAACCCCGGAAAATCAAGGTTTTCCGGGGTTTTCTTATACCCAAACGGGTTGATATGTTTCAAAGTGAAGTTCCTTAAATCTTTGAAGCCGCAAAATGATGCAAGCTCTTTCTTTGATTTGGATTCTATGCAGAAAGCCAAAATTTGCGTAGACCACTTCCGCGGCGTTCCATGTATTTCATGCGGTGAAAATTCCTTTGCGATTTTTTGATTGACAATGTCAAAATTACATAGTATACTCACGGTATACTTTTTAGAATAGGAGTTTACCATGGATCAAATGAGCAGAAAAGAAGCAGTCACATCGTTACATAGAGCACGGATCATGACAGCTGCGGAAAAGCTCTTTTCGGAAAAAGGCTACGCGCAGACGACGATAGATGATATTTCAAAAGCGTCCGAATACAGTCGGCGCACGATCTACGCATATTATGAGAGCAAGGAGGATATTCTGCACCACATTATTGAAAAGGGGCTGCGGTCACTAAAGACGGATATAGAAAACGCTGTAAATGATAATGCAGGGTTTGTCGATGCCTGCCGTGCGGTGTGCAGAGCGAAGAGCCGTTACAGACAGGAGTATCCCCACTCGCTTGAAACCTTGAAGCGTTCTGGCGCGGCGGAGATCGAGCAAGTGGCAGCTTCAGATACAGTGAAAAATATACTTTGCCTTGGGACGGAGATAAATGAGATTCTTGAAACACTCATTGTGCGTGGGCAGAAAAGCGGCGAGGTAAGAAAAGAAGTTGTTCCTGTGCTGACGGTCTATGTCCTCTCCACAAGCATTGATTCGCTGCTTGCGCTTGCCGAGACAAAGGGAAAATTCATTTGCGCGCAGAATGGTATGACAGAAGAGGAGTTCCTCGACTATGGTTTCCGACAGATAATCAACTCTATCCTTGAAGTACGAATATGATGAGGGTGCGACATGGATAAAATGTATCTTAGAGATGCAGTATTGGCAGCGCAATGAGAAAGTTATATGAGAAAAACGCATAACGAACCACGAAGATTTCGCTTGAGATATTATGACGATTCAAGAGGTTAAGAGAGCGTAAAGATCATTGCAATCAGGAAAAGGTGAGGTGGTATAAATGGTTGAAAATATAGAAAAGAAATTAGTTAGAGGATTTTCCGTTATTTTGTCCGAAATGTAAATATACTTGTGTGATTTATTTTAGAAATAAAAAAATTGAAGAAATTAAAACGCCAGACGCTTAGACGCAGAGCAAGACCTGATAGATGAAGGTTTGCTCTGCGTTTTGTAATCAATACACTCAGCACGCCTGTAAATGACACAGGTCTTACCGTAGAAATGCAACTGCTTCATACGGGCACTGGAGCTGTTTCATGCAAATACGAAAGAAATGGAAGAAAAATATGGGAAACATCAAACATGGAGGACAAAGGAATGAATAACGAAGTTAGTATTACTGCCCTGATGAGTTCATTTGGACGGGCGTTTCATGCAGAAAATGAAGATCATCCGGTTTTCGCGGATCATCTTGCAAAAGAGCTGATGACAGCAGAAGAATATGCCGCCGTTCTGACTGGCACAAAGCAATATGTTATGCTCGGCGCAGGTCTGGATACCTTCGCTTTTCGGGAAAAAGAATTCTTATCAAAACATAGGGTATTTGAAGTCGATCATCCCCTGACGCAGAAAGATAAAATAGAACGGATCACCCGTGCCGGTTGGACGATTCCTGATAATCTCACCTTTGTTCCTGCGGATTTTACGAAAGATAATGTAGCGGAACGTCTGATCGATGGGGGGTGACGCATCTGTGAAAACATTTTTCTCATGGCTCGGCGTAACGTATTATCTTTCGACGGAAGCAATCAATACGATGTTGGCTGCACTTTCCGAACTTTGTGCGGATGGGAGTTCGCTTGTGTTTGATTATCCAGATGAGAATTTCTTTGATGCTTCCGAAAAGCGTGTGCAGAACACAATTATGATGGCAAAAGCAGGTGACGAGCCAATGCAATCAGCCTTTTCCTATAGCGAGATTGAAAAACTCCTGGAGAAACATGGCTTTCTGATTTATGAGTTGTTGACACCGGATGATATTCAAAGGGATATTATCGACAAGGCAGGGACGGATATGAAAGCCTTTGAGCATGTTAATTACTGTCTTGCTGTCAGGAAAAACTAAAAAGGCTGTCACACAACCAGTCGGATCAGGTAACTTTTTTACAAGATAACAGGAATGGGAAATTGCCCTCCGAAAAAAGATTGTCTAAAATATAACAAACGAGACAGGAAATGTTTCAATAAAGGAGGAAAAAGCAGCATGGCAGAAGTAAACGCTGTGGAAAAGCAGCCTGTTACCCAAGAGTACCTGAAAAAAATGGACGCCTATTGGCGTGCGGCAAACTATCTTGGAGCAGCACAGTTATATTTACTGGACAACCCGTTATTACGCGAGCCGTTGACGATGGATCATATAAAGAAAAAGATCGTCGGACACTGGGGAACCGTTCCGGGACAGAACTTTGTATACGTTCATTTAAACCGTGTCATCAAAAAATATGATCAGGATATGATCTTAATTTCCGGTCCTGGCCACGGTGGAAACTTTTTTGTGGCAAATACATATTTAGAGGGAACTTACAGCGAGGTATATCCGAACATCGGAGAGGATATGGACGGACTGAAAAAACTGTGTAAACAGTTTTCTTTCCCGGGCGGTATCTCAAGCCATGTTGCACCGGAAACTCCTGGTTCCATCAACGAGGGCGGTGAGCTTGGATATTCACTGGCACACTCTTTTGGTGCGGTATTTGACAACCCGGATCTGGTTGCAGCATGTATCGTCGGAGACGGTGAGTCCGAGACTGGACCGCTTGCAACTTCCTGGCAGTGCAACAAATTTTTAAACCCGAAAACAGACGGTGCGGTTTTACCGATCCTGCATCTGAACGGATATAAGATCAGCAACCCGACCATCTTAGCACGTATTTCCCGTGAAGAATTAGAGCATTTCTTCGACGGATGCGGCTGGAAACCGTATTTCGTGGAGGGCGATGAGCCGATGGATATGCACAGCAAGATGGCGGCTGCCTTAGATCAGGCGATGGATGAGATCAAGGCGATCCAGAAAAATGCGAGAGAAAATGATGATCTGACCAGACCGAAATGGCCGATGATCGTACTCCGCACCCCGAAGGGCTGGACAGGACCAAAGGTAGTGGATGGCAATCAGATCGAAGGCTCTTTCCGTGCACATCAGGTTCCGATCATGATGGACAAACCGGAACATCTTCAGATGTTAAAAGACTGGCTGTTAAGTTATCATCCGGAGGAGCTGTTTGATGAGGACGGAAAACTGATTCCGGAATTAAAGGCATTAGCACCGACCGGCGACCGCAGGATTGGATCAAACCCGCATGCAAACGGGGGTAAATTACTGCGCGATCTGCGTCTGCCTGATTTTAAAGATTATGCTGTGGATGTTCCAAAGCCGGGTGCTGTGGAAGCGCAGGATATGATCGAACTTGGCGGATTTGTCAGAGATATTTTCGAGTTAAATGAAGATGCAAAGAACTTCCGTATTTTCGGACCGGATGAGACGATGTCAAACCGTCTTGGAAAAGTATTTGAGGCAACGAACCGTGACTGGAACGGTGAGGCTTATGATACGGATGAATTCCTTGCACATGACGGACGTGTCATGGACTCTATGTTGAGTGAGCATATGTGTGAGGGATGGTTAGAGGGATATCTGTTAACCGGACGTCATGGATTCTTTGCAAGTTATGAGGCATTTATCCGTGTGGTTGATTCCATGTGTGCACAGCATGCAAAATGGTTAAAGGTTTGCAACCAGCTTCCGTGGAGACAGTCCATTGCATCCTTGAACCTGATTTTAAGCTCGAATGTATGGCAGCAGGATCACAATGGATTTACACATCAGGATCCGGGGTTCTTAGACCACATTGCAAATAAAAAATCAGACGTGGTACGCCTTTATCTGCCGCCAGATGCAAACTGTTTATTATCCTGCTTCGATCACTGTATCCGCAGCCGCAACTATGTCAATGTGCTCGTGACATCCAAACATCCGAGACAGCAGTGGCTGACCATGGAGCAGGCAGTCAAACACTGTACACAGGGTATCGGCATCTGGGAGTGGGCAAGCAACGACCAGGGCGAAGAGCCGGATGTAGTTATGGCATGCTGCGGTGATACACCGACATTAGAGACATTGGCAGCCGTTACGATCTTAAGAGAGGCATTGCCGGAGATTAAGATTCGTGTGATCAACGTTGTCGATCTCATGAAATTAGAGCCGAACACGAAACATCCGCACGGACTCAGCGATGCAGAATACGATGCACTCTTTACCAAAGACAAACCGATCATTTTTGCATTCCACGGTTATCACACACTGATCCATGAGCTGACCTACCGCAGAACCAACCGCAACATCCACGTTTACGGTTATCAGGAGGAAGGTACGATTACAACACCGTTTGATATGCGTGTACAAAACGAAATCGACCGTTTCCACTTAGTAAAGAACGTCATCAAATATCTGCCACAGCTTGGAAACAGAGGATCTTATCTGGTACAGCAGATGAACGACAAACTCGTAGAGCACAAACAGTACATCCACGAGTACGGTCAGGATCTGCCTGAGGTAAGAGACTGGAAATGGAATCTGTAAGATAAATCTGAAAAAATAGTTACATCTTTTTGCGGAACTGTGCCGGCGTAAGCTGGTGCCGTTCCGTAAATATTTTATAGAAATAACCTTTGTTGTGGTAACCGACCGCTTCCGTGATCTGGTCGATCGTGGCATCGGTCGTAAGAAGCAGCGTTTCAGCGCGGCGCAGGCGCAGAAGCTGTAAGTATTCCGTATAGGTAAGCCCGGTCTGTGTTTTTATGAGACGGTTAAAATAATCTTCCTGAAAATGAAATTCCTCAGAAAGTCCTGTAATGGAAATCTGGGTCAGATGATTTTCCATATAATCTGTGATCTCTTCAAATAAAATCCAGTTCATCTGTTTTCGCAGTTGTTTTGACAGCGAAAATTCATAATTTGTTCCAAGAATCCTGAAAATACGCAGCAGTAATCCCTGACAGATCAAAGGGGAGGCAACATCATGCTGTTTTAACTCGGACAGCAGCTGATAAAGCGCCTGTTCCATTTTTTCCAGACCCTCCGGCTGTGGACGGAAATGCAGATACTGCTGCAGATTTTTCTGCTCTAATAATGCCATATTTAAAAAAGAAGCAATTCTTCCGGAAGTGCTCAGATGTTTCATGATATCATTAAAAATAGCATTTGTGATACCGAGAAATAAGATCGTGGAAGAACCACTGTCTAAGATTTCCTGATGTTCACAGTTGCGGTCGATCAGGCAGAGTTCCCCCTTGTGGAAAGTAAATTCATTGCCGAGGATCTTCTGACGGTATTCGCCGTCCACGATATAAAAAAGTTCGAGATATTCATGTGAGTGCATCTGGGTGCGCATGCCCGGTTCAAACCGTTTCTCGTAAGTAAAGGCGGTACCGGAGGGGATGATCGTGGCAGAAACAGTGTGAGGTTCGTGGATATCCCAGATCAGGCCAAACATGTGCTCTGATTCCGGAAGGGGATATGGTTTGACTTCGATATCGTGCTGCGAATACTCCGGACAGACAATGCGGAAACGCTGATAAATATCTGGTGATTCATAAGTTGTATTATCATAAAGAAGATGTCTGATATATTGTTTTAAGTTCATAATAACCTCATCTGAAAGCAGCAAAATGTGAAATATTTTAAATATCTTTAGTTTATCACAGCACATTTTATGGCGCAATATGTCGAAAAGTATGAAAAAAATTTGTAATAAGTATTGTGTGTGTTTATTGAGAGGTGTACTATAATTATGCAAGTACATTCAAAAGCGAAAGGAAGAGGGATTTAGATGACAGGAGAACAATATGTAAGAGCAAATAAAAGAGTATATAATGTGGTAATAATCCTGCTGGCAGTGATGACGATTCTGTCTGTTATGGCATGTCTGGCGGAGTTTAAGATTACGATACTGCTTCAGACTGCAGCTGCAGTTGCGGGAATTATTGTTGTGAATACTTATGCAAAAAAGTTTTGGAATTCAAAAAAGGGTGGGGAAATCCTGCTTGGAACAGGAAGTGCTGTATATTGTGTATTTCTTTTACTGAATCAGAATAATTTTGTTTACGCATATGGAATCCCGCTCTTTGTTGCATGTGTTTTGTATTTAGATGTAAAGTTTGTATATTATGGTATTGGTGTAACTGCAGTAGGAAATATCATTCATATCATAGTGCAGGTTATTACAAAAAGAGCCGATGGGATAGAACTTTTTTTTAGTATTATCATTCTTGCAACAGTAGTTTATGCGGTATATGAAGCATCTATCCTCCTTACAAAATTTAGTGAAGAAAATCTGGAAATGCAGGCTGCAGCATCTGAAAAAATGCTGGCTACAGCGGAAAATCTGGTGAAACATTTTGATTCCGCAAAAGAAAAATTAGAGACATTAGAGGAAGTCATCAATAACAACAATGAATCTATTTCCAATATTGCCCAGAGCACGGGAAGTACTGCGGAGGCAATCCAGCAGCAGGCATTGATGTGTGAGGAAATCCATAAGAATACGGACAGTGCAGAAAAAGAAACCGAAGCGATGATTGATAAGGCAAATCATACGATGGAGAATGTGGCAGAGGGTGCGAGACTGGTAACAGGATTAAAAAATCAGGCTGACAATGTGGAGCAGGCAAGTAACCAGGCGGCAGAGTCCACCAAACAGGTCAGCAACCGTGTGGAGGAAGTAAAAGGAATTGTTGCGACTATCTTAAGTATCTCCAGCCAGACCAATCTTCTTGCATTGAATGCTTCTATTGAGGCAGCAAGAGCAGGTGAGGCAGGAAAAGGGTTTGCAGTCGTTGCGGAAGAAATCCGTCAGTTATCGGAGCAGACAAAAGATGCAACGAACCGGATCACGGATATCATTCAGGATCTGAATGAAGATGCACAACATGCGATGGACAGTATGGAACATTCTGCGGATTCAATCCGTGAACAGAACGAACTGATTGAGACAACAAAGAATAAATTTGAGACCATCAATGACGAAATGCAGTCACTGGCAAGTGCAATCGGAGAGATCGAGGGAAGTATGCAGTCCATTTTAAACAGTACAGACACAATTTCCCAGAGTATATCGAATCTCTCTGCAACCGGTGAAGAAATAGCTGCTTCTTCCACAGAAGGACTTCAGACAGCAGAACATGCGGTAGAGGCAATGAAACAGACCAAAGAGATCATTGATGCTACTTATCTGCTGGCACAGGATCTGGAGTCTTATGCAGAATAGATCAGACAGAAAATAACAGTGGGAGGCTGAAAAGTCAGGTAAAAATAAGTTACGGGTCACACTTGTGTGTGAACAGTAACAAAAATGCAAGGATCAGGAATAGAATGAATATTGCATATTGTGAAGATGAAAAGATCCAGTTAGAATATATGGAGCAACTGATCAAAAAGTGGGCAGACGAAGGGAATGACACTGTTACATATTTTGGCTATGGCAGTGCGAAGGAGCTGTTGTTTGAGCATCCGGACAGTTTCCCGTTCGATCTGCTCCTTTTGGATATTGATATGGACGGCATGGATGGCATGGCGCTCGCAAAGGAGATCCGGAAAAAAGATCAAAAACTTCCCATCGTTTTTTTGACGAACCGCAGTGAGTATGTGTTTGAAGGGTATGAGGTTGGCGCATTGCGCTATCTTTTAAAACCGGTGGAGGAGACAAAGTTGTTTTCTCTGCTGGATGAGATTTCTTATGCGCTTGGCAAAGAAAGGCGCTATCTGATCGAAAATGTGGGTGGGGAGACTGTAAAAATTCTGGTCGATACCATTTACAGTGTGGAGGCGAAAGGGCATTATATCCGTCTGCACACGAGCGTGGGTGATTATGAATACAAAAAGAACCTTTCTGAAATAGCAGGAGAATTGATGGAAAATCAGCCGGAACAGGCAGAAAAATTTGTCAGCACGCACAGGAGCTTTATTGTCAGCCTTGCGGCGGTGGAGCGCGTGCAGCGCACAGAGTGCATCCTTTCGGACGGCAGTAGTGTGCCGGTGAGCAGGAATGCTTATAAGAGTGTGAATGAAGCGTTTATCCGTTATTATATGGAACATGGGGATATGTGCGAAAAATGAGAATACCGCTGATCACAAAATATTTAGAAGAGAAGAATATGGAGTACCAGAATGCCCTGCTTGAAAAACAGGTACAGGAGGTACAGAATATCTATCTTACCATGCGCGGCTGGCGTCACGATTACCACAATCATTTACAGGCGATGAAAGCGTATGTAAAGATGGGGCAGTATGACAGGTTAGAGGAATATTTAGGATTGTTGGAGCAGGATTTAGATCACGTCAACCAGCTGATCGAGACTGGAAATGTCAATTTAGATGCCATCTTAAATTCAAAAATATCCTTAGCACAGAAAAACGGAATCGCTATCGATTATCAGGCAAAATGCCCGGAAACACTTGCCGTCAGCGATATCGATCTGTGTGCCCTGATCGGAAACCTGTTAGACAATGCAGTGGAGTCCTGTGAGAAACTGACCACGGAAAAACCGTTTATCCGCCTTTATATCGGAGTACTCAAAAAACAGCTTTACATTTCGGTGTCGAACGCGACAAATGAGACAGTGCGCAAGATGGATTCGGAGTACATCAGTAAAAAACGGGGAAATCACGGGCATGGATTAAAACGGATCAATCTGGTGGTTGAAAAGTATGGCGGGTACATTAACAGACAGAATGAGCCGGGGGTGTTTGTGACGGAGATTATGCTGCCGCTGTAAAAGTTTGGGTAAAAGCCGGGGAGAAAAGGTATGGCCGTCAGGTTGTGGTGGCAGACCGGTGTGTCAGCCACACCTTTTCATTCCAGCCTTTTGTATATTGGCGATACCGTTGGTGCACGGAAGATGACCTTCCGTGCACTTTTTGTGTGAAAGTTCAAAAAGCTGATAGAGTATAGACATAGAAGTGATATCACACCACCACCCCAAAACGAGAGGAGCCACACAACATGAACCAACCGAAAACTTACACCGCCGCATCCAACCAGCGCTACATCCTCCGCGAACTATGGCACTACGACAGATCCACCATCTTCTATGCTCTCGCCGAGATCATTACCCAGATCGGCAAAGGCTTCGGCACCATACTGATCCCATCCATGATCGTAGCGTTTTTAGAGCAGTACCAAAAAGGCATGATCACCCAGGAAACACTGCCCGGAGTAGTCGCAAAACTGGTAACATTTTTTGTCGGATACAGCATCTGGTGCATCATAACCGGATATCTGAAACGGAGAAACCAGTTCCAGTATGTAAAATTCCGCTGCGGCACAATGATTGAATGCACCTATCAGAAATATATGTCACTCGATTATGTGCAGTGTGAGGACGAAAAAGTCCAGCAGCTTTTAAAGAAAGCGGGAGAGGCAGTCAGCGGAAACTACCGGGGCATCGAGGGTGTGCTTCATTACGACGTCGAACTCTTAAAGGAAGCCGGGGCATTGATCCTGTACGCATCCCTGATCTCCGGTGTATCGGTATGGCTGGTCGTGCTTTTGGTTATCATTTCACTGGTCCAGATCTTAAGCTATAAACTGGCAAATAATTACGAATTAAAACACCGTGATGCAAAGGCGAAACTTACAGTGACACAGGACTATCTGGACCGTCAGGCATATGCAGTGGAAAACGGAAAAGATATAAGGCTTTACCAGATGAAAGAATGGTTAAGCGGACATTACCGTGCTGCAAACAAAAAATACCAGGCACTGCTGGCAAAAGAAAAGGCATGTTATTTTGCGGATGATCTCTTTGGACTGCTGCTGCAGTTTGGCAGGGATGTGGTCTGTTACGGCTATCTGATCGGACAGCTGATGCAGGGAATGTCCATCGCACGTTTTGTGCTTTATATCGGGATCGTCAGTGGATTTTCCACCTATTTTTCGGAACTTACGATGATGATCAGCCAGATCTCATCCTGCTTAAAGCCGGTCGGACAGATGCAGGAATTTACAGAGTTAGAGAATGTATATCACCATGGCGAGGGAGTCCGGTTAAAGGATGAAAAGGAGGCAGTGGAAGTCGAATTTTCACATGTCAGTTTTTCCTATCCGGGCACAGACCATAAGATATTAGATGATGTGAGCTTTCGCATTAAAAAAGGCGGAAAGATGGCGTTAGTCGGCATCAACGGCGCCGGAAAATCAACGATCGTCAAACTGCTCTGCGGTTTTTATATGCCGGATGAGGGACACATTTACATCAACGGAACGGATCTTGCCACGATGGATCTTGATGCGTGGTACCGGTCACTTGCAGCAGTCTTTCAGGATGCATTTACCTATTCCTTTTCCATTGCGGACAATGTAACATGCAGCATGGGAGAGGACTATGATGCGGAAAAATGCAGGGAGGCATTAAAAGATGCCGGCCTCTGGGAGAAAATACAAAAACTTCCACAGAAAGAGAAAACATTTATCGGAAAAGAGGTAAGTGAGGATGGCATCCATCTTTCCGGCGGGGAGACACAGAAACTGATGCTTGCGCGTGCGCTCTATAAAGGATGTGCACTGTTGCTTTTGGATGAGCCTACCGCAGCATTAGATGCGATCGCAGAAAATGAGATGTATGAGAAATACAATGAAATGCTGACTGGAAAAACGGCACTGTTTATCTCACACCGTCTGGCATCGACGCGGTTCTGTGACCATATTTTGTTCCTGGAAAGCGGAAAGATCACAGAGGAGGGAACCCATGAGGAATTGATGCAGAAAAATGGCGGATACGCCGAAATGTTCCTGGTACAGAGCAGATATTACAAAGAGGAAGGGGCACAGTCACATGAAGAACATATGGCAGGAATTTAAAAGTTTTATAAAGATGATCAGCAAAGGGAAAAAAGATGTGGCTGTTGTCATGGCAGCCGGCGGATTTATGAAAGCAACCGTTCCGTTTCTGGTATTTTATTTTTCGGCACAGATTTTAAACAATGCGATCGAAGGGGATTATGAGGCATGTGTGAAAAGCGTGGCAGCACTTTTGCTGTCGCAGTTTGTCTGTGAACTGGTGAACCGGTTCTGCCAGAAACGGATCGAAGTACTCGGAGAGAGCTGCCAGCAGATCATAAGACAGCAGATGGCAGACAAGGCATTTGAACTGCAGTATGAAAAATTTGAAAAACAGGAAACGCTTGACGCATTAAGGCACGCAAAACTTACGGCAGGCGGAAGCGGGGACATCAAAGACCAGGTGGATACCTGTTACCAGATCTTTGTACAGTTTTTTTCCATGTGTTATTCGGTCGTATTTTTTCTTCTGCTGTTGCTGAAAATCGATGCCGAACAGAAAAAAACATTTTTTGTCTCCTATGGATCAACGCTGCTTTTGATTGGCTTATATGCAGTTGTTGTAATTGTGAATTTATATCTTGGAAAAATACTCAGCGCGAAACAGTATGAATTTATACATGCAAATGACCACAATAATGCACTGGGCGGCTATCTGGCCGGGATCATGACAGATGAAAGAAATAGCAAAGATATCAGACTTTATGACCTGTCAAAACTCTTTTTGGGGAAATTCAGACAGATGGTGGAGGGCTATAGTATTTATTTACAGATGGGAAAAGTAAATGGAAAATACAGGGGAATGATTGAGGGCATCAACCAGTTTGCAGCAGGCGCTGCATATCTGCTGGCAGGCATGAAAGCATTAAACGGGATGATCGATATCGGAAATGTCATCTTATATGCAGGTGTCATCTCACAGACCGTGAACTGTATTACGGAATTTGGTTCACAGGTCATTTCCTTTCAATTTTGTGCGGAATATTTAAGCGTTTTTGATAAATTTATACAAAGTCCGGCAATGGCTTACGATGGTACATTGCCGATCGAAAAGCGGGATGACGGACAATATGAATTTGAATTTCATGATGTAAGTTTTGCTTACCCGGACTGTGGAACACAGGTGTTAAGCCATGTCAGCTTAAAATTTAATATTGGGGAAAAAATGGCGTTAGTCGGACAAAACGGTGCAGGAAAAACGACATTGATCAAATTGCTCTGCCGTCTCTATGAGCCGACGGAGGGTACGATCACGTTAAACGGCATCGATATCTGGAAATATAACTATGAGGAATATACGAGGGCATTTTCCGTTGTCTTTCAGGACTTTGCAATGTTTTCTCTGCCGGTCGGCGAGAATATTGCTGCAAGCAGTGCAGTGGATGAAGAGAGAGCATGGGAGGTGTTAGAGGAAGTTGAGCTGGCAGAACGTGTGAGAAAGATGAAAGACAGTTTAAAGACACAGCTTTATAACAACAACGGTGCGGGCGTCGACGTCTCCGGCGGCGAGGCACAGCGGCTCGCAATCGCACGCGCACTCTATAAGGACGCGCCGTTTGTGATCTTAGACGAGCCGACCGCAGCTTTAGATCCGATCGCCGAGGCGCAGATCTATGAGAACTTTAATGAGATGGTACGCAATAAAACTGCAATTTATATTTCCCACCGCATGAGTAGCTGTAAATTCTGCGACCGGATTGTAGTGCTGGATGCCGGAAACATTGCTGAGATGGGAACGCATGACACATTGTTAGCGGAAAATGGAATCTACGCCAGACTTTATCAGACACAGGCACAGTATTACGCGTAAAAACCATTGAAAAAAATCTTAATATTTGCTTAAAATCCCTTATAAACTATATTCAGATGGAAAATTGTGCTACAATACCAATGATGGGCAGGTTTGGCAAAAACTGCCCAAAAGAGAAAAATAAGAGGATGGGAGGCAAAATGTTATGATAAAAAAGAGACTGGAATGGTTAAAGCGCGGTCTGTGTATCACATTAGCAGGCGCTATGATCATCTGTTCCGATACCATGGCATTTGCAGCAGATGCGGCAAACGGGCAGGTCGTGGAACAGACAGGAGAGACCGAAGTTTTGACGGATGAACAGTCAGATCAGACAAAAGAAGATGCGAAAAATGAAAAGGCTTCTGAAGTAACCGACAAAACAAAAGTTACGGAACAGGCAGAAACAGAGACTACCGGAACAACGGAGAAAGACAAAACAACCGAAGTGACGGAAACGACGGAAAACACGGAAACAACCGAAGTGACGGAAACAACGGAAAACACAGAAGCTACCGAAGTGACGGAGTCAACCGAAAAGACGGAAACAACGGAAAACACAGAAGCTACCGAAGTGACGGAGTCAACCGAAAAGACGGAAGAAACCGAAAAACCTGAGGGAACGGAAACTACTGAGGAGACAGAGACAAAAGCAACAGATGTAAGCAAGGTTATTCTGATTACAGATTCAGAGTATCAGGTTGTAAGCATAGATCAGAGTATCCCACTTCCTGATTATGTATTTTATCCAAACAGTGACACGGATAAAACAGCAGTCGAATGGACCGTGGATGATCTGAATGTTGCAGAGGTAGCCACAACAACAGATGCCAATGGCAAAGTCAGCGGAACCGTAAAGGCGAAAGCGGCAGGTGTGGCAGTGGTAAAACTTCAGGTAGTAGGAAAAACAGAAGTGAATGCCGCATTCCGTCTGATCGTAAGACCAACGAATGAACCGAAGAACTGTAAGGCAGATGCAACTTACAATTCAGTCAGCTTAAGCTGGTCACCTGTTGCAGACGCAAATGGTTATACCATCACACGAAAAGTGGAAGGCTCAGATACAGAGCAGACGATCGCACATGTGGATGGTACTGATACGGTGTCGTATAAAGATACGGCAGCACAGACCGGAATCAGCTATATTTATCATGTATATGCCTATACAAAATATACGGACAACGGACAGACGGATTATGCCAATACGGATACCTATGCATCCGTAAAAGCAACACCACAGCTTGGAAAAGCAGCAATGACATCTGTTACAGCGGAAGGTTACAGCAGCCTGACACTAAAATGGGAAAAAGTGGATGGTGCAACCGGATATATCGTATATCGTTCCACAGATAAATCAAAAGTGGACACACAGCTCACGGATATCACGAACGGTGCAGTAAGTTATGTGGATGCCGCACTGACAGCCGGAACGACCTACTATTATAAAGTACAGCCATATCGTGTGGTAAACGGCAAAAAGGTTTTTGGTGATGCGTCGGGCATTCTCTCCGGCAAACCGCTTCCGTCAGCGACAAGATTGAACGCAGAATCAGCCGGATATAAAGAAGTAAAACTGGCATGGAGTGCCGTGGATGGTGTGACGGGTTATGAGGTTTACAGAAAAACATCATCATCCTCTTATAAAAAGATTGCAACTGTAACAAATGGAAAGACAAGTTACAGCGATACAAAAGTGACAGCAGGTACAGCCTATACCTATAAAGTAAGAGCCTATAAAACGGTAAATGGAAGTCAGGTATATGGAGATTATTCCAACGAGGCATCGGCAACCCCTGCTTTAGAGGCACCACAGATTACAGTTAGAAATGCGTCTTACAACAGTGTGACGATCACATGGAATCAGATCAGCGGTGCACATGGCTATAAAGTATATCGTTCTACGAAAAAGGACAGCGGCTATAGAGCTGTTAAGACAGTCAATGATAAAACGACGATTACCTGTACAGATAAAAAATTGTCGGTAGGAACGAAGTATTATTATAAAGTCTGTGCATTCCGTACAGTCGGGGATAAGAATGTAGCAGGGAACTATTCGGATGTGCAGTCGATCAAGGCGGCACCGGAAGCAGTAACATTAAAATCAGAAGCAGCAGGTGCAACGGCGATCAAACTGACATGGAATAAAGTGAACATGCCATCCACAGGTGGCGGATATGCAGTATATCAGGTTGTAAACGGAGCAGATCAGCTGGTAAAAAGATGCAGTACAAAGAGTACTTCTTATACAGTGACAGGACTTACACCTGGTCAGAAATATACATTTAAAATCGTTTCTTTTGCAAAAGATAAAAATGGCAAAAGAGCATATGGTGGAACTTCCAATGAACTTACTGCAACACCGAAACTTCTTCCGGTAACGATCGACACGATCAAATCCGGCAAATACAACAGCGTCGTATTGAGCTGGAATGTTACTTCCGCAGGGGATGAGGACGGATATATTGTTTACCGTGCAGCTTCTAAAAAAGGAAGTTATAAGCAGATCGGAACCGTAAAAAGAAAGAGCGGAGCCATGACCGGATCTTATACAGATAAAAACGTTAAGATCGGAAAGAAGTATTATTATAAAGTAGTAACTTACAAAAACATTTCGGGCGGTAAAATGCTCCGTTCCGCTTATTCAGGTGTAAAAGGCATTACAGCCGCACCGAGTATCACAACGGTTAAAGTGAAATCGGCAGGAAATGAAAGCCTGAAAGTTACATGGAAAAAGGTAAAAGCATCCAAAAACCGTTATGTAAAGGGATATGCGATCTACCGCAGCACTTCTGAAAATGGAAAATACAGAAAAATTAAGACGATCAATAAGGGAACAACAACTTCGTATGTGGATAAGGGACTTGTAACCGGTAATACCTATTATTATAAAGTTCGTACTTTCTGTACGTCCGGTGGAAAGAAAATCTACAGTGATTATTCCGATCCGGCATCCATGCAGGTACTTCCGGGAAAACCTTCCATCCAGGTAGTTGCAGCAAATTATAACACCATTACGGTCTCCTGGAAGAAAGTAGAAGGGTGTGATGGATATCGTGTATATCGTGCAACAGAGAAAGATGGAAAATATAAACCAGTCAAAACCTGTTCTTCCGTTAATACGCTTTCTTATAAGAACAGTAAGTTAAAGACAGGAAAGACCTATTATTATAAAGTAAGAGCTTATGTGAACAAAAATGGCAAAAAACTTTATGGTGACTATTCCGCAGTGAAACAGGCAACGCCGGTTCTTTCAAAACCAACCGGATTATATGCAGCCTCAATTGCTGAAAACCAGATCAAGCTGACATGGAATGCGGTGGATGGTGCAGAAACTTATACCGTATTGAGAAGTAACTCTGAGAACGGAAAATATAAGATTGCAACGGAACTTTGTACAACAAATTCTTTTATTGATTATACCGCTGTGACAGGAAAAACCTATTATTATAAGATTTATGCGGTTCGTGGAGAGTACGTCAGTGCAACAACGGATTGTGTAAGTGTTATATCGTCAGCACTTGAAGTGAGCACAACGAGTGTACTGATCAAGACAGGAACGAGTGTAAAAGTAACAGCAACTGCAAAACCATACGGTGTGGTATACTGGTCTTCTGCTAACTCTACGATCGCCGTTGTTTCCTCAGATGGAACAATCTATGGTCTGAAGGCTGGAACAACGACCGTAAAGGCATCTGCAAACGGAATCACGAAAGAAATCACGGTAACGGTAAAAGACAAACTTGAGACAGAGAATAAGATCATAGATATTTCAAGTGATAACGGTACGGTAGATTTTAATGCGATCAAGGCAGCCGGATACGAATGTGTAATGCTTCGTATTTCCAAAGGAACAACAGCGGATGCGAAGTTCCAGACAAATTATAAGAATGCGAAAGCAGCAGGCCTTAAGGTTGGTGTATACTGCTACTCCCTGGCGCAGAACGCAGCGCAGGCAAAAGCTGAGGGTGATAAAGTATTAAATATTCTGAATGCACAGAAGTTAGACTATCCGGTTGTATATGTACTTGATGATATCTCATTATTGTACAATAATGTAACAGCAACACAGAGAATTGATTTTATCAATGCATTCAGGACAGAAATCATTGATGGTGGAAAACAGTATAAGTTTGCACTTGGTCTGAACCAGAAACTTTTACAGCAGTATCCGGGCAAATATGTGGATACAAGCAAGCTCACAGGAACAGATCTGTGGATTATCAATTATCGTGCAGAGAGTCTTGGAAGCGGTTACCAGGGTAAAGGTAATGTGGTAATGTGGAGATACACGAACCAGGGTACAGTAAATGGTGTAAATGGCAAGGTAAATATCAGTATCCGGTATAAGACTTATTAATGAGAGTACAGGATACAGACAGTAATCCGCAGGAATGAGGACAGCTATGAAAAGTTATGCAAAAAAAATCATGACAAGACTGGCAGCAGGGGCGATGGCGCTCCTGCTTGCTGTCGGTACGGCTGCAACAGATATGTCTGTGTATGCAGCAGAAACGAAAACACAGGAAGGCACGACGGAAAAGAAAAAGATTACAGGATTTGCAGATCTTTCGGACAATCCGAAAGAGATTCGTATGACAGGTAAAATCAGCCTGAACCGCCTGCTTGCCAAGATGCCGCAGAGCATTGATGTTTATCTGGATGGCGGCAAAGAGACGACGAGTATTCCGGTAACCTGGAGCTGTGTCGGAGACTATGACACGACGAATTATTTTGTCTATGAATTTGACCCGAAATGGGATACAGATCAGTATTCACTTGGAGCAGGACAAAAGGACAAAATCCCATACATCAATGTGGTGATCTCAGGGACAAGTCTCTATAAAGGTGCAGCCATTTCTCAGGATGAGAAAAAATCCAACGAAAAAAAAGTATATAAATTTGCGAAAAGAAAGCTCAAATTAAATACAGCAGCGGCCTGTGGTGTGCTTGCCAATATTGAGAGTGAATCTTCTTTTAACCCAACCATAAGCGTCATTGATACCAACGGCAAGATCAGTTATGGTATCTGTCAGTGGAATGCTTCGAGATTTGATGACCTGAGAAACTACTGCAGCAGCAATGGTTATGATTATACTTCCATCGACGGGCAGCTTAAGTTTTTAAAATACGAACTGGAACATTCCGAGAAATATGCATTTTCCAAAGTGAAAAATGTCGAAAACACTGCAGACGGAGCCTATACAGCCGGGTATAACTGGGCAAAATATTTTGAGCGCTGTAACAGTGTATATTTTGAAGGACGTGCGAAACGCGCAAGAGATGTCTACTGGGCAAAATATAACGGTGACAGTCCAGATGATCCGGATAACCCGGATAACCCGGACGATCCGGTAACAAAGAAATATACCATCAAATATGTACTCTATGATGGGGAAAATAGCGATGCCAATCCATCGTCTTATAAGATCACAACAGAAACGATCACATTGAAAAAAGCAAAGAAAAAAGGTTATACATTTGAAGGATGGTATAAGGAGAGCAGCTTTAAAAACAGGATCACAACGATCCCGAAAGGATCAAAAGGCAACCTTACCATTTATGCAAAATGGAAAGCAAATAAATATACCGTTCGCTTTCATGGAAACAAGGCAACCAGCGGCAGTATGCAGGAGATGAAAAATCTCGAATATGATATGGATTATACCCTTAGAAAAAATAAATTTAAACGCAAGGGATATAAATTTGTCCGCTGGAACACAAAGGCAGATGGAAGTGGAAAGAAATACGGCAACAAGGAAGAAATCGAGAACCTTTCTGCAAAAAGCGGTGCAGTTGTTGATCTGTATGCACAGTGGTCAAGGGATACTTACAAGATCACTTACAAAACGAACGGCGGAGAACTTGCGGATGGTACTGCAAAGAAATACAACGTAGATACCAGAACGTTCAAATTAAAAACACCGGTCAGATATGGCTATACATTTAAAGGCTGGTATAAAGACAAAAAATGCACCAGACGTGTCACACAGGTCAAAAAAGGTACAATTGGAAATCTGACCTTTTATGCAAAGTGGCAGATCAATAAATATAAAATCAAATACGATGGAAACGGCGCAACCAGAGGTTCCATGAAAGGTGTCTCTGTCTGCCAATATGGCAAGACCTATACGCTTACAAAAAATAAATTCAAGCGCACGGGTTATGTGTTTGAGGGCTGGAATACAAAGAAAAACGGCAAAGGTGATTTTTATGAAGACGGAGAGGATATCCGTAATATCACAGCGAAAAACGGTAAGACAGTCACACTGTATGCGCAGTGGAGCAAAAAGCAGTACACGATAAAATATGTACTTGACGGAGGAACCATTTCGTCTGAAAATCCGACCGGCTACTATTACGACACACCTACGATCCAGCTTGCAGCAGCTACCAAAGAAGGATATACCTTTAAAGGATGGTATACGGATTCTGCATTTAAAAACAAGATCACGAAGATCAAAAAGGGAACCCGTAAAAATTACAAACTGTATGCAAAATGGAAGATCAATACTTACAATATCGTGTTTGACGGAAATGGAGCAACCAGTGGTTCGATGAAATCGATCAGTTCCTGCAAATACAATACAAGCTATAAACTCTCTGCAAATACATTCCAGAGAAATGGATATAAGTTTATCGGATGGAGTACCAAAGCGGATGGCAGCGATACTTTTTATGGAGATGGTGCAACAGTATCAAATCTTTCCCTTACAAATGGAGCAACAGTAAAACTATATGCACAGTGGGAAGCTTTGTAGGATGACAAAAATGAAATTTTATTTAGCACCGATGGAGGGACTTACCGGTTTTGTGTTCCGAAATGCATATCAGAAACATTTTGGAAATATAGATACCTATTTTACACCATTCATCAATAATAAAAAGATGAATTACAAAGAGATCAAAGACATTCTGCCGGAACATAATGAAGGGATGCATGTGGTTCCACAGATTCTGACGAATCGTGCAGAAGATTTTCTGGCAATCGCAAAAGAGTTAGGAAACTATGGTTACGAGAGCGTCAATTTAAATCTGGGGTGCCCGTCCGGGACGGTCGTGGCAAAGCACCGCGGCGCAGGATTTCTTGCGGTGCCGGAGGAACTGGATCACTTTTTAGAAGAGATCTTTGCGGAATGTCCGCTCCGGATCTCCGTCAAAACACGTGTCGGTGTCAATGATGCCGGGGAGTGGGAGCATCTTCTTTCCATCTATGAAAAATATCCGATGGAGGAACTGATCATTCATCCGCGTGTACAGAAGGACTTTTATAACAATACTCCGGATATGGAAGTGTTTTTATATGCGGTGGAAAACAGCAGACATACGCTATGTTACAACGGTGACATCTGCTCCGTGGAGGATTACCGGACATGGAGACAGCAGATGGAAGAGAAAAGGGAATGTGCTTTTATGCAGGAATCCGGGCATCAGACGGATCCGGAGGACACTGGCAGCCTGGTGTCCCATCTCATGCTTGGAAGAGGAGTTTTAAAAAATCCGGGTCTGATCGGGGAGATCACCGGACATGCACCAATTACAAAAGATCAGCTTCACGCGTTTCATGATGATGTATTAAAAGGCTATCTGGATGTGATGTCCGGGGAGCGCAACACGCTGTTTCGTATGAAAGAGCTGTGGTTTTATTTTGCAAAATATTTTACAGAACCCGAAAAATATGTAAAGCAGATCAATAAGACACAGCATGTGGCGGAGTACCGTGTGATTGTTGATAATCTGTTCCGCGAGCAGGAATGGGAACAAAAATAAAAAGTAAAATATTTTATAAAAAAGTAAAATAAATAATTGTAAAATAAAAATGATTTTGCTATTGTAGAGTTAGATATCATACAGAAATGGAGGAGCCGTATGAGAAAACAAAGCAAAATCATTTTTTATGCAGGAATTGTATTGGGGTTTACAGCAGTGCTTACGGGGGTGGCACTGTCGGGTGGCAGGAAGATCCCGAAGGATTTTACAGTGAGTTATGAAGGAATCAAAACGGCGGATATTACGGCGGGCGTCAGTGTACATGATCCATCCGTGATAGAGGTGGACGGTACCTATTACATTTTCGGATCGCATATGTCAGGGGCATCATCTGAGGATCTGCGGAACTGGACATCAATCGGTGACGGATATACGCAGTCGAATCCGATCTTTGATGATCTGCTTGGAACAGAGCATGTATTTGATTATACGGGAAGCAGAGACTCTGTGATACCGACTGACGATGGGACTTATCATGTCTGGGCACCGGACGTGGTCTATAACAGGGCACAGGACTTATATTACATGTATTTTTGCACGTCTTCGACCTGGAATGCATCGAATCTGTGTTATGCGGTTTCAGATAAACCGGAAGGACCGTATACATGGAAGGGAGCGCTCATCTATTCCGGATTTACAAAAGATACGATCGAGGCGACCGATGTGCTCGATTACGTGGACATCGACTATGCAAAAAAGAACTACATCATGGCGGGAAATAAATATAACTATGAGAAATATCCAAATGCGATCGATCCGACCGTCTTTTATGATGCGGACGGAAAAATGTGGATGGTCTACGGTTCATGGTCGGGTGGGATTTTTCTGTTAGAGATCGATGAGAAAACAGGCCTGGTCATCCACCCCAAAGAAGATGAAAAAAACGGTGTGGATCCGTATTTTGGAAAACGTCTGCTTGGCGGCGGACACAAATCGATCGAGGGACCTTACATTCTCTATGATGAGGAAAGCGGATATTATTATCTGTTTGTTTCCTATGGTTCCCTGACGAGAGAGGGAGGATATCAGATGCGTGTGTTCCGCTCAAAAACGGTGGATGGAGAGTATGTCGATATGAATGGGGCATATCCGGGGATGTGGGATGACAATGCAGCTTATGGCTTAAAACTTTCCGGCAATTATTATCTGCCGGGTCTTAATAAGGCATATATGGCGACCGGGCACAATTCAGCTTTTGTGGATGAAGATGGAAAGAAATATATTGTATACCACACGCGCTTTGACAACGGGCAGGAGTATCATGAACCTCGTGTGCATCAGTATTTCCTGAATCAGGATGGATGGCCATGTATGCTTCCGTATGCGACGGACGGTGAGACGATCGCAGAGAGCGGTTATGACATTTCGGAAGTGGCGGGAACTTATTATGTGATCAACCAGGGAACTGCGATCAGTGCCAGGATTGCACAGCCGGTAAAACTGGTACTGATGGAGAATGGAAACGTGTACGGCGAAAACTTAGAAGGCATCTGGAGTATGGAGCAGGGCACCTGTTATATGACGATCACATACGGGGAAAAAGAATATAACGGTGTATTCTGTCAGATGAAAGATGAAGCAGGCACGGATGTTATGACATTTTCTGCGGCAGGAGCAGATGAGAGTGTCTGGGGCGTTAAATATTTTGAGTAAAATGAAAGCAAAGACGTGAGAAACGGCAGACGGAGCATAAAATACTTGCAAAGAACTCTTTCCCATGGTAATGTGGTACGTATCTAAAGTTTTGGGAAAGGAACGGGTACAAATGTTAAAAGCGATTGATGATTTCGTCTGGGGAGTTCCACTGATCGTGTTGATCTTAGCGGTTGGTATCTTTCTTACGATCCGGCTGCGTGGACTTCAGATCACGAAACTGCCACTTGCCATAAAAAATATGGTGGCAAATGAAAAAAACGGAGAACACGGGGAAGTTTCAAGTTTCGGTGCACTCTGCACAGCATTGTCTGCAACGATCGGAACAGGTAACATTGTCGGCGTGGCAACCGCGCTTGTCGCCGGAGGACCGGGTGCACTGTTCTGGATGTGGATCGCAGCACTGCTTGGAACGGCGACGAAATATTCCGAGTGTCTGCTTGCAATTAAATACCGTGTTGTGGCAAAGGACGGTCATATCGTCGGAGGACCGTTTTATTACATCGAAAACGGAATGGGTGAAAAATGGAAATGGCTCGCAAAAATTTTTGCATTTTTCGGTGTCGGAGTAGGTTTACTTGGAATCGGAACTTTTACGCAGATCAACGGGATCACAAGTGCCGTGAACAATTTCTTTGATCCGCAGAATACATGGACGGTGGAACTGTTTGGCAGAACCTATTCCTGGACGGTTGTGATCGCAGGTATTATTCTGACACTGTGTGTGGCACTGGTTATCATTGGCGGTATTAAGCGTATTTCCACAGTAGCACAGGTTGTGGTACCTTTTATGGCACTGCTTTATGTCGTTGTGGTACTGATCATACTATTTACGCATCTTAGCGCAATTCCGGGAGCAATCGTAGAGATCGTGCAGAGTGCATTTGGACTTCGTGCGGCTGCAGGTGGAACCCTTGGATCGATCCTGATCGCCATGCAGATGGGAATTGCCCGCGGAATCTTTTCGAATGAGGCAGGACTTGGCAGTGCGCCGATCGCAGCGGCAGCGGCAAAGACAAATGAGCCGGTGACACAGGGACTTGTATCCATGCTGGGAACGATCATTGACACGGTGATCATCTGTACGATGACCGGACTTTCCATCGTGATCACAGGAGCCTGGGATATGGGATTAGAAGGTGTCTCTGTAACCACGAAAGCATTTCAGATAGGACTGCCATTCCCGGAGCAGGTGGCATCTTTTGTGTTAATGTTATGTCTTGTATTCTTCGCATTTACGACGATCCTTGGATGGAATTATTACAGTGAAAAATGTCTGGAATATCTGGTTGGGGACAAAAAGACTGTTTTAAAGGGATATCGCTGGCTGTATATCCTTGCAGTGTTTATAGGACCATTTATGACGGTATCTGCTGTATGGACGATCGCAGATATCTTTAACGGGCTGATGGCATTGCCGAACCTTGTTGCACTCGTTGCTTTGAGTGGGGTGGTAGTTGCAGAGACGAAGAAATACTTTGAAAAACAGAAATATTAGTGAGAAATAAAAAATGGCGGAGGCAGAGTGCTTCCGCTGTTTTTTTGCCTGGTGATGTAGTCTGCGTTTTTTGATTTTAGAAAAGTATATAATATTTTAGTATAATCTATACAAAACAAAAAATAAGGAGTATACTGTCATAAGAAAGAAACAGTGCGAATGTCATCAGAGGGGAGGATACTGCATGTCAGATGAAAAATCTTTAAAGTACAATGAACCGTGGATTTTACAGCGTGCGGATCCATATGTTTACCGTCATACGGACGGCTCGTATTATTTTACGGCGTCGGTACCGGCGTATGACGGGATCGTATTGAGACGTGCCGGAACACTGGCGGAACTTTCCGGGGCAGAGGAAGTCATGGTCTGGAAGAAACATGAGTCCGGTCCGATGAGTTATCATATCTGGGCACCGGAGATCCACTATCTGTTTGGAAAATGGTATATTTATTTTGCGGGAGGCGAGGCGGAAGATATCTGGAAGATCCGTCCATATGTGTTAGAGTGCAGCGGGGACGATCCGCTGACGGATGAGTGGGTGGAACTTGGAAAGATGAAACGCGCAGCGGAGGATGAGTTTTCTTTTGAGGCATTTTCGCTGGATGCGACCGTCTTTGAAAATAAAGGTGAATATTATTATGTCTGGGCAGAAAAGGTTGGAGTCGGCAAAATGATTTCAAATCTCTACATTGCAAAGATGGAATCCGGCAATCAGTTAAAAACAGTGCAGGTGCTTCTTACCACTCCGGATTACGACTGGGAGCGGAAAGGGTTCTGGGTCAACGAGGGACCTGCCGTGATCCATCATGACGGAAAAATGTTCTTAACATACTCGGCGAGCGAGACGGGTGTGGATTACTGTGTGGGAATGTTATCCATCGATGAGGATGCGGACATTTTAGATCCGCGTTTGTGGAAAAAAGAGCGTTACCCGGTATTAAAAACCTGTGAAAAACTGGGCATTTACGGACCGGGACACAACTCGTTTACCGTGGATGAAGATGGAAATGACGTCATGGTCTACCACGCGCGGACGGAGGCAGAAATTAACGGAGATCCGTTGTACAATCCGAACCGTCATGCGATGCTTATGAAGGTAAAATGGGATGAAGCCGGAAGACCGGTATTTTCCTATGAAAATAAATAAAAAAGGAGAGAAAACAATGGCAAAACTGATCATCAATGAGGAAAACAAAAAGAGTCGTATTGAGCCGGAAATCTATGGACATTTTTCGGAGCATCTGGGGAGATGTATTTATGAGGGAATTTACGTCGGCGAAAAATCGGAGATTCCGAATGTAAACGGCATGCGCACCGATGTTGTGGACGCATTAAAGGAATTAAAAGTTCCGGTACTGCGCTGGCCGGGTGGCTGCTTTGCGGACGAATATCACTGGATGGACGGAATCGGACCGAAGGAAAAGCGTAAAAAAATGATCAACACACACTGGGGTGGTGTTGTGGAAGATAACAGTTTCGGAACACATGAATATATGGAACTGTGCCGTCAGATCGGCTGTAAGACTTACGTTAACGGTAATCTTGGAAGCGGAACTGTCCGTGAGATGTCAGAGTGGGTGGAGTACATGACCTTTGAGGGCGTCTCCCCGATGGCAGATTTGAGAAAAGAAAACGGACATGAGGCACCGTGGAAAGTGGATTATTTTGGTGTTGGCAATGAAAACTGGGGATGCGGTGGAAATATGACGCCGGAATATTATGCAAATGAGTACCGCAGATACCAGACCTATGTGCGCAATTATCACCCGGACCGTCCGATCAAAAAGATCTGCTGTGGTGCAAATGTTGCAGACTATTACTGGACAAAAGGAGTGTTAAATACGGCATTTGACCATGCTGAGCAGTGGCACGGATTTATGGATGGTCTATCACTTCATTACTATGTACATCCGGAGGGCTGGGAGATCAAAGGAAGTTCTACGGATTTTGATGCGGATGTCTGGTATAAGACATTATCGAAGGCGCTTTATATGGAGACATTGATCGAACGCCACGGTGCGATTATGGATGAGTACGATCCGGATAAAAAAGTCGGTATGATCGTGGACGAGTGGGGCACCTGGTATACCTGCGAGCCGGGCACCAATCCGGGATTTTTGTATCAGCAGAATACGGTGCGTGATGCACTTGTTGCAGGTATCACCTTAAATATTTTCAACAAGCACAGTGACCGTGTCAAAATGGCTGCGTTAGCACAGATGGTAAATGTTTTACAGTCTGTACTTCTGACAGAGGGCGGCCAGATGATAAAGACACCGACCTACCATGTCATGCATATGTACCGCCACCATCAGGGCGCAGACCTGTTAGAGAGCACTTTGACCGGGGCAGGTGAGATCGGATCGGATGAGTGGAAAGTACCGAAGATCACAGAGTCCGTATCCATGGATAAAGACGGTGTGATCACCGTCACCATGAACAACCTCTCTGTGGAGGCATCGGAAAAGGTGGAGATCCAGCTTGCAAACCGTGGCTATCATGTAACTGAGGCAAAGATCGTAACCGATTCCGATATGCATGCACATAACACATTTGAGGCACCGGATACCGTGACAGAAAAAGATTTTACTGCCTATGAGGAGACGGAAAACGGCGTGAATGTCACAATGCCGGCAAACAGTGTGATCGAGCTGCGCCTTGCAAAATAAGAAAAAAACTGTCAGCAATGGCAGGAAAATTAGCTGCTGGTCACACCGGAAGTATGAAAAGTAACGAAAATTACAGGCGGAGATGACATATGGCACAGATCTGTAAAAAGTGTCTGCTGCGCGAAATGGCGGAAGCGGATGCAAAAATGATTGAGAAATATAAAGAGGCGATCAAAATAGAAGATCAGGCATCAGAGAGCGAGTATGAGAGACGGCTTACTGTCTGCAAAACCTGTGAACTTTTAAACGCGGGAACCTGCGGTGCGTGCGGCTGCTATGTAGAGCTGCGCGCCGCGGCAGCCGTATCAAAATGCCCATATAAAAAATGGTGACAGTTCAGACGGACTGTTACCATTTTTTTGCGGTAATATTACTTCATTTCTTCCATCGGGGCGTAGCCAAGGCTGACTTTGATATCCTGGCTGTAATTGCCGAAAGATTTTCCAAAGATCGTAAGTCCGCCGACGTGCCTGGCATCGTCCTCTACAGCCAGGCGGAAGCGGATGCTGCTGCGGCAGTTGAGATGGAAATCATCGATTTTAACGTCGGATATTTTGAGACCGTCGATATAGGTACCTTTTTGATTGATGACAAGTTGTTTTAGCAATCCGTACTGGTTCCAGCTTGCATACCACCAGTCCGGTGTCAACAGACCCTTCACATCGCCAAAATCGCCGGGGGAGGTCCAGTCACCAATATGAATATCATTTAAGTAAAAACTGATATCGGAAGGCCAGTCATTGTTGGTGCCTGGTGCTTCGGAACTAAGTTCTGCGGAAATTGTGATCTGTGTGATTTTTTTGGAAGCCGGGATAAAATTTGGAATGGCATATTCAACATAACCGCGTGTAAACCATAGAATATCAGCGTTATAGCGGTCCGGATGTTCAAAATACCGCGGATCGTCCACCTCGCCGATCAGGGCATCTGCGGAGGCGAGCCCGCAGGTCGGGCAGATCTGATAATTTGTATAATGGCCGACTTTTAATTCCGTATGATAAACATTCTCAATTTCGGCAGGCTTTTCTAAATCGATCAGGATTTTATCTAAATGGATCGAACAGATCTTCTGATTGCCGTGAACAGCAGATTCACTGGATGTTGTGATCAGTCCGCAGTTCTCAAGTTTTTTGATATGGCTGGTTAAGGCACCGTTTGTAATATTTAAACGGGAGGCAAGTTCATTCATGCTCATATTGTCGTTTTCCAGCAAAATATTTAAAATTTCAATTCTCACATCAGAACCGAGTGCCTTAAAAAGTTCTAACCCTTCATTCAACGAAGTGATGTGTAACAAGGAAATCCTCTCCTTTCAAAATCTGTAAAAATCACAGAATGACACGTTCTAAACTGTAATCATTGCCTGAAAGTGTCAGGATTGCAAGACTTTTCGAATCTCCACGTCCGTCACTGGCACTGCCCGGATTAATATAAACTTTATTGAAACGTTTATAAAATGTATAGTGATGAGTATGACCAAAGATAAGAAAATCAGCATCTGTCAGGTCAAATGGAAGATCAAACTGATTATGAACCAGAAAAAAAGTCTTGCCGCCAATGCGGAACTGTAAAAATTCAGGAAGATTTTTTGCCCAGTCACCGCGGTCATTGTTGCCTCGGACCATATAAAGCGGAATGCCAAAGTTCCGGAAACAGTCATAATTTTTCTGCGTACAGAAATCGCCTGCATGGATCAGATAATCGCAGCCGTCTAAATGACGGTGCCACTCTTCACGGAAAATACCGTGTGTATCAGAAATAATGCCAATTTTCATAAAATTCTCCATTCTTGCGTGAAAAATGTTATTTTCATACTAATTTTCTCCATTAAGTAAAAAAATAATTAGATAAATTATATAGGAAAAAAGTATGGAAGTCTAGAAAAAAGAAAAATATTCATAAAAATACTTTTTTATTTTAAAGTAATGTAGTATACTGTTCGGGGGATCAATTAGTTAATTTTTTAACGGGAGAGGGAGAATGGAAAGCTCGGTATTGGAGGAAAAGGTTTTTCATAAAGTTATGAAAAACGTACCGTTTGGTCTTGTTGTGAGCAGTGAGGGCAGAAAACGCAAGGTGTATTATGTGAATACGATGGCGTACCATATGCTCGGTTACACGCGGGAGGAATTTATTGAAAAAGTACAGGACGGCTGGAGCCGGTTTGTGGATATTGACTTAAGAATGGTCATGAGGGAGCATCATGAAGAGATTCTGACAGGGGAGTCATTTGAACTGACTGCTCAGACAGAGACGAAAGACGGAAATAAAAAGTGGCTGTCTTTTCGTGTGATGGTATCCATGGATGTTATATCCTCGCAGTTAAAACCGGTCAGTTATATTACGATCACGGATGTAACGGAGAAAGTGGAAAAAAACAGACGTTACGCGAGAGAAAGAGAATATTTACGGGATTGTGCAGCCAGAGATTCCATGACGAGACTGTTAAACCGTGGTACGATGGAAGATCGTATCAAAGAAGAACTGGAGTCAGTGGCAGAAGGACAAAATTATGCATACATTGCTATTGATCTGGATAATTTTAAGCAGGTCAATGATGTGTATGGCCACTGGGTTGGCGACCGCGTCATTATGAGTGTGTCTAATATTTTAAGGGAAGTCTACGGTAATCAGGTCAGTATTGGACGTATGGGCGGGGATGAATTCGCAGTATTTCTTCCGGATGTAAAAGACCGTATGTGGATACAGGGGCAGGCAGATGAAGTGCTGTACCGGCTGCGCAGACAAAAAGAAATGATCGGAATGGCGGAGGAGCCGACAGCAAGTATTGGCATCGCATTCGGCCCTGAGGATGGCACAAGCTTCCGTGAACTGTATCACAGAGCGGATGCAGCACTCTATCAGGTCAAAAAGGAAGAAAAAAACAGCATAGCAATTTACACAATGATATAAGCTTTTTTTTGGTACATTTTACCTATTGAAAAAATGAATCAAAAATTATAACATCTAATTGTTATATGACTGACGGAAAAAGTGGAAGAACCACATGAAGTATAACGTTTACAATGCCGACCGTCTGGGCGAGATAACCCGGACTGTCGGTTTCTTTTATTCTTAAAGATATTCTTCTTACAGGAATCCTTTTGTATGAAAAAAAGAACAGTTCCGGAAACGAAGCGGATATTGACAAGCAGTGATGGAACATGATATATTCACTGCGTTAGAACTAGCTAACAAAAGTTAGAAATAACTACCAATATTTTCCAGCAATACAAAAATATTGGGGGATCAGATCCGTTTTATACAGGTAAACCATAGTTTTCAGCAAACAGGAGGAAAAATAATGCAAAACGAATGGAGAGATTTTAATGGTGGAGCATGGGAGAGTGAAGTAAACGTCAGAGACTTCATCCAGAGAAACTATAAGCCATATGATGGTGACAGCTCTTTCTTGGAGGGACCGACAGAGGACACCACAGCACTCTGGCAGGATGTACTCGAGCTTTCAAAACAGGAGAGAGAGGCCGGCGGCGTGCTCGATATGGATACAAAGATCATTTCCACGATCACTTCCCATGGACCTGCGTACTTAGACAAAGATAAGGAGAAGATCGTAGGTTTCCAGACAGATAAACCATTCAAACGTTCCTTACAGCCTTATGGCGGTATCCGTATGGCAATTAAGGCATGTGAAGATAATGGGTATAAAGTAGACCCGGAAGTGGTAGAATATTTCACAACACACAGAAAGACACACAATGCGGGTGTGTTTGACGCTTATACACCGGAGATGAGAGCCTGCCGTTCCGCACATATCATCACCGGACTTCCGGATGCATACGGGCGCGGACGTATCATCGGCGACTACAGAAGACCGGCTCTTTATGGTGTGGATCGTCTGATCGCAGACAAGGAAGAACAGTTAGAATCCACACGTACGATTATGTATTCTGACGTTATCCGTGAGCGTGAGGAATTATCCGAGCAGATCAGAGCTCTTAAAATGTTAAAAGAATTAGCAAAGATTTACGGATGTGACATTTCAAAGCCGGCAACAAACGTTCTTGAGGCAACACAGGCTGTTTATTTTGCATACCTTGCAGCAGTCAAAGAGCAGAACGGTGCGGCAATGAGCCTTGGACGTACTTCTACATTCTTAGATATCTATGCAGAGCGTGATCTTCGTGAAGGAACTTTCACTGAGAAAGAGATCCAGGAGATCATCGATCAGTTCATCATGAAACTGCGCTGCGTAAAATTTGCCCGTACACCGGAGTACAACAGTATTTTCGCCGGAGATCCTACCTGGGTAACAGAGTCTATCGGTGGAATCGGAGTAGATGGAAGACATATGGTAACCAAGATGTCTTACCGTTATTTAAATACCTTAAACAACATCGGAGCAGCACCGGAGCCAAACCTGACTGTTTTATGGTCTGTAAAACTTCCGGAGAACTTCAAAAAGTTCTGTGCAGAGATTTCCATCAAACATTCTGCGATCCAGTACGAAAATGATGACATCATGCGTGTGGTTCATGGTGATGACTACGGTATCGCATGCTGCGTATCTTCCATGAGAATCGGAAAAGAGATGCAGTTCTTCGGAGCCCGTGCAAACCTTGCAAAATGTTTACTCTATGCGATCAACGGTGGTGTGGATGAGATCAGCGGCAAACAGGTAGGACCGAAATATCGTCCGATCACTTCCGAGTATCTTGACTACGACGAGGTATGGGATAAATACAAAGACATGATGAAATGGCTTGCAGGTGTCTATGTCAATGCATTAAATGTTATTCACTACATGCATGACAAATACTGCTACGAGAGAATGCAGATGGCATTACATGACAAACAGGTAAGACGTTGGTTTGCAACCGGTATTGCAGGATTTTCCGTAGTAGCAGATTCCCTTTCTGCCATTAAATATGCAAAAGTCAAACCGATCCGTGATGAGAACGGTATTACAGTAGACTTTGAGATTGAGGGAGATTTCCCGAAATATGGTAATGATGATGACCGTGTGGATGAAATCGCAAAAGAGGTTCTTCATACCTTTATCAAATATGTAAAAGGAAATCACACCTATCGCGGTGGTATCGCAACAACTTCCATTCTTACCATTACATCCAATGTATCCTATGGTAAGAATACAGGAGCAACCCCAGATGGAAGAAAGAAAGGTGTTGCGTTTGCTCCGGGTGCAAACCCAATGCACGGACGTGATAAAAATGGTGCAGTTGCTTCTTTAGCTTCTGTTGCAAAGATGCCATTTATGGATGCGCAGGATGGTATTTCCAACACCTTTACCATCGTGCCGGATGCACTTGGAAAGACGGAGGAAAGCTCTGAAACAAACCTTGTGGCACTGCTTGACGGCTATGCAGAAAAAGGCGGTCACCACTTAAATGTAAACGTATTAAATAAGGAAACACTGCTTGATGCACAGAAGCATCCGGAGGAATATCCGCAGCTTACGATCCGTGTATCAGGTTATGCAGTAAACTTCATCAAACTGACCAAAGAGCAGCAGGATGAGGTAATTGCAAGAACATTCCATGAACTGATGTAAAAATAAGGAGATTATTATGGGCTATATTCATTCTCTGGAATCATTTGGTACCGTGGACGGTCCGGGGGTGCGTTTTGTCGTATTCTTCGAGGGCTGCCCGATGCGCTGCCAGTATTGCCACAACCCGGATACATGGGTGCTTACGGATGGAAAACAGATGGAGGCGGACGAGATCATCGACCGCTTCCTGCGCAATGCCTCGTTTTACCGGACTGGTGGAATTACCGCCACCGGTGGCGAGCCGATGCTTCAGATCGATTTTCTGACGGAACTGTTTGCGAAGGCAAAGGCGCATGGAATCCATACCTGTTTAGATACGTCTGGTATTATGTTCCCGGGATTTCCGGAGGATGGAGAAGCCACATCAGATATCACACTGGAAAAAATAGACAGGCTTCTTGATGTCACAGATCTTGTAATGCTTGACATTAAGCATATCCGTGACGAGGATCACCGGAAACTGACCGGACATTCTAATAAGAATATTCTGGCATTTGCAAGATATTTAGATCAGAAGAAAAAGCCGGTGTGGATCCGTCATGTCGTTGTTCCCGGCATCACATTTGAGGAGGCAGAATTGACGGAACTCGGACACTTCCTAAAGACACTTTCCAATATGGAAAAATTGGAAGTACTGCCATATCATGCACTTGGCAAGGTCAAGTATGATAATCTTGGCATGGATTATGTGTTAAAAGATACACCGCAGCTTACCAAAGAGGAAGCAAAAAAAGCGGAACAGATGATAAGGGATGCAATGTCATAATGGCGAGTCATTATGACATTGCATCCCTTGTTAAATGTGTAATATTGATCGTGCCAGCGAATGATGCACATTTTTACAAGAATATTACAGGAAAATATAAATATTCTGAAAAATATATAAAAAATGATATATTGTATTGAAATATTTGTGGAAAGTGCTATAATAAAACCATGATATAAATCTGTATCAAATAAACGGCAAAGGGGTTGGACATCATGAGAATCAAGATTACAGGAAGAAACATTGAATTAACCGATGGTATCAAAGATGCAGTGGAGGACAAGTTAAACAAATTAGAGAAATACTTCACTCCGGACACAGATGTCTATGTAACACTGAGCGTAGAGAAGGAACGCCAGAAAGTGGAAGTTACGATTCCAATGAAAGGAAACTATATTCGTTCTGAACAGGTCAGCAATGATATGTATGTATCAATTGATCTGGTAGAAGAGGTTATTGAGCGTCAGTTAAAGAAATATAGAACGAAACTGGTTACGAAACAGCAGAGCGCAGCATCCGTTTTCAAACAGGATTTCCTGGATGCAGCATCAGACGATGATGAAGAGATCAAGATCATCCGTTCTAAGAAGTTCGATATGAAGCCGATGTATCCGGAAGATGCATGTGTACAGATGGAGTTATTAGGACATGACTTCTTCGTATTTATCAATGCTGAGACCGAAGATGTCAACGTTGTATACAAGAGAAAAGGCAACACATACGGATTGATCGAACCGGAATACTAAAATGGATCATTGCAGAATTGTGCTGTGAATACAAAGAACCCACCCTGCGGCAAGCACCTTGCCGCAGGGTGGGTTTTTGCAGTACATCATAATAGATTTCCTTGTGTGACGTGAAGCATTTGTCGAAGATAAGATGTTGGGGCAAATAGTGATTCACAACATAACGACTGACAAATTTGAAATCAATATTTGTTCCAACATCATTATTATTTATGGAAAAACGACACACAGATTGCTCCCGGTCCCGCATGTGTACCGATCGTACTCCCAATCGTGCTGATTGGCAGCTCTTTTGTCTGTCCGGTCCAGAGATCTGCGCTGTCCGCAATATACTTCCGGAGCAGTGAGTCGTCGAGCCCGCTGTAGCCTAACATATACGGCATGGAAAAATCGATACCGTTTTTATTTTTCACTTCCTGGATCAGGATGTTATTTCCGTTTTTCGATCCTCTGGCCTTTCCTAAGATCGCAACCTCACCTTTTTCAATGGCGATGACAGGCTTGATGGATAAAATATTTCCCGCCCAGGCGGCAGTCTTTGAGATGCGTCCGCCCTGTTTTAAATACTCAAGGGTATCAAAGACGGCTAAGACACAGACATCTTTCTTTTTCTCTTCGAGTTTTTCGGCGATCTCTTTCGCAGAAAGCCCCTCATCGCGCAGCTTTACGGCATAAAGGACAAGGATCTGTTCGCCCAGACATACATTTAAACTGTCAACTAATGTGATACAGTCCTCATAGCCATCAAGCGCAATGTGTGCACTCTGGTATGTACCGGATAAAAGAGAGGACAGACAGATCACAACGGCGGTATCGCCGGCTTCTTTTACTTCTTTGAATTTCGCTTCAAAATCATGTGGAGATACCTGGCTGGTCGTCGGGATTGTTCCACATTCGATCAGTTTTTCATAAAATTCTTTATGGGAAATGGTAACACCGTCTAAATATTCCGTTTCGCCAAAAATTGTTTTTAAAGGCATATAATCAAGATTTAATGCATCCGCACGTTCCTTTGTGAGATCAGATGCGGAATCAACAATAATTCGTACACTCATTTTTTTCCCTCCGGATAAAATAGTTTGACTATCAAACAAAAATAAATATAAAGTATGATGAAAAGAATGTCAAGATATTTTGATTATCAAAGTATCAAAATAAAAATCAAATGTAGTTGACAAAAATCGACAGACATAAGATACTTGTGTAGTATCAATGCCTGCATGACAGTAGTGTAAAAGTGGAAAATTATATAACAGAGCAGAAGAAAGCGGAAGAAATGTATAACGGGGCAGAGATTCTGGTGGATCTCGCAAGAAGGTATCCGGAACTATGGAATGAAATAGACAGGCAGTGCACTTTAAATAGAGAGCGGTATGGATTGCTCTGTGAAATATTGCTGGCGGGGGACGAGGAACGCTGTGAGGATGTGGTTGCAAAGATATACCGGTACGGGAGTATGATCGGAAAACAGGATCTGATTGGAAGACAGATATTTTTGTGGCTGCTGCAGGCACTGAGGATGGAAGAAATCGCAATGCTGTAGAAATGGGTTTTATCGTGAAAGAGGCCAGCAGCAGGCAAAGAATTTTATGAGTCAGGAATCTTTTCCGGTACGGGAAAACGGGGAATAAAAGAAAAAATGGTGCCTGCCGGGGGCATTGCCGTGAGGCAGAAAAATAAATAAGAAAGGATGTCATGCAGGCATAAAAAGTACAAAGGAATGTGCAAATTCCTTGCCACACAAAGAAAAAAGGTATACTATAAAGCAGAAATGTTTTTATGAGATAGTAAGGAGAGTATACCATGAAGATTGTTGTTTTAGCAGGTGGTTTAAGTACAGAGAGAGATGTTTCCTTTAAGACCGGAGATATGGTGGCAAAGGCATTGAGAGAGAATGGACATCAGGTAATCTTACTTGATGTATTTATGGGATACAGTGATAAAAAAGAAGATCTGACAGGTATTTTTGACCGGAGTGAGGAAGTCAGTGTAAAAGTATCCGGAATACCGGAAATTGCACCGGATCTTGCAAAGGTAAAAGCATCCAGAAAAGATCAGTCAGACAATTTCTTTGGACCGAATGTGATCGAATTATGCCAGATGTCCGATATCGTTTTTATGGCACTGCATGGAGAAAACGGAGAAAACGGCAAGATTCAGGCCGCATTTGATCTGTTTGGCATCCGCTATACAGGAACCGGTTATTTAAGCAGTGCGCTTGCCATGGATAAGGAGATGTCCAAAAAATTATTTTTGTCAGCAGGCATACCGGCTCCAAAGGGCGCATCCATGAAAAAGGCTGACTGCAGCGACGATATCACAAAACTTGGCATTCAGTTCCCGTGTGTGGTAAAACCATGCTGCGGAGGTTCGAGTATCGGTGTTTCCATCGCACACAATGCGGAGGAATATAAAGCAGCATTAGATGAGGCGTTCCGCTGGGAAGAAAACCTGATCGTGGAAGAATATGTAAAAGGACGTGAGTTTTCTGTCGGCGTGATCGAGGGAAAAGCACTTCCGATCATCGAGATCGCACCGGTACAGGGATTTTATGATTATAAGAATAAATACAAAGTAGGCAGTGCTGTTGAGACCTGTCCGGCAGAACTTTCAGAAGCTGTTACAGAGAAAATGCAGCATTATGCAGAGCAGGTGGCACAGGTACTTGGATTAGATACCTATTCCCGCACCGATTTTCTGTTGGATGAAAATGAAAATATCTACTGTCTGGAAGCAAACACATTGCCGGGTATGACTCCGACAAGTCTTCTTCCACAGGAGGCACAGGTTGTCGGTGTGAACTTTAACGAATTGTGTGAGAAACTGATCCAGATTTCCCTGGATAAATATGAGAAATAATAAGATATTTTTGTAAAAGTAAAAGCAAAACGAATCCCGGGAAATGAGGTAGATCATGAAAAACATGACACTGGAGCGTATTACGGAAGTATGCGGTGGAGTATATTATGGCAGTGAGGCCGACAAAAAGAAAGAAATTGCGGGAGCTGTGATCGACAGCAGACAGGTAGAGTCAGGATATCTTTTTATTGCGGTAAAGGGAGAAAAGGTGGATGGTCATCAGTTCATTCCACAGGTGTTTGAAAAAGGTGCACTTGCCGTATTATCCGAACAGGAACTGTCAGAACCGGCGGGCCCTTATATCAGGGTGGAATCTACACTTGGTGCAATGAAAAAACTTGCGGCATACTACCGCAGAAGTCTTGATATTAAGGTCGTCGGAATTACCGGAAGTGTTGGAAAAACCAGCACAAAGGAGATGATCGCGTCGGTTCTTTCACAGAAGTATAATGTGTTAAAGACAGAGGGCAATTTCAATAACGAGATCGGTCTTCCACTTACGATTTTTAAGATCAGGGAGCAGCATGAAGTGGCAGTGCTTGAGATGGGAATTTCAGAATTCGGTGAGATGCACCGTCTGGCTGAAATGGCATATCCGGATATCTGTGTGATCACAAATATCGGATTGTGCCATCTGGAAAACCTGCTGACCAGAGATGGAATTTTAAAGGCAAAAACGGAGAGTTTTGAGCACCTGACACCGGAAGGAACTGCCGTGTTAAATGGAGATGATGATAAGCTCTGTGAGAAAAAGATGGTGAACGGAAAACCGGTGGTATTTTATGGTATCGGAAAAGAAGCAAAGCTTGCAAAGACAGAGCAGGGTGAAAAATATCTTGCCGAAAAGGAAGTATATGCAACAGATGTGGAACCGGTAGGATTAGATGGAACAAAAGCGGTGATACATATTGGTGCAGAGAGCTTTGCAGTGACGATCCCGATTGCAGGAGAGCATAATGTATACAATGCTTTAGCCGCAGTCTGCGTTGCAGGAAAGCTTGGACTTAGTGTGGATGAAATGAAACGCGGGATTGAGTCGGTAAAAACGATCGGAGGAAGAAGTAATCTGATCCACAAAGGCGGGATGACGATCATCGATGACTGTTACAACGCAAACCCTGTTTCCATGAAGGCGTCCATCGACGTGCTCGCAGCGGCACCTGGAAGAAAAATCGCAGTGCTTGGAGATATGGGAGAACTTGGCGAAAATGAGCAGGAACTGCATGCCATGGTCGGAGAACATTTCGAAGGAAAAGGAATAGATGCTTTGTTTGCAGCCGGTGCATTATCAGAGAATCTGGCACAGGCAGTAGGAAAATGCAGTAAGGAGACGGAGGTTCATTATTTCAAAACAAAAGATGAACTGATGGAAGAATTACTGCCTTATGTAAAAAGCGGTGACACGGTTCTGGTAAAGGCATCCCACTTTATGGGATTCCCGGAGGTCGTAGGACAGCTTACAAAGTAAGAAAATGTAGTGAAAATACGAAGCTATGACAGCTTATAAATGAATAAAAAAGAAAATCCCCGGATCACGGAATTGGTGATCCGGGGATTTTTTTAAATTCATAGGAAATTACGTCCTATGAATTAAAAAACCCTCCGGGCGGGATGCGCATCTCGCGGAGTAGAAGTTAGCTGTAAACAGCACCGCTCGAGCGCGAAAGAGTCGCAAGCGACTCTTTGTTCCAGATCTTAAATCTGCGGATTATTTTTCTCAAGCATTTCAGCGATCACACCCTGACAGTGTGAACCGATTTTTTTGCGTGTATCTTTGTCTAAAGATTTCGGGTCAATTGGTTTGCCGTATTCTACGATGACATGTACCGGTTTTACCTTTGGAAAATGTGCTTCTAAAATATCGGCGGAGCCGGAAATTGCCATAGGTACGATCAGACATCCGGTTTTTTCTGCCATTTTAAAACTACCCTCTTTGAATGGGAGCATCAGGTCCTCTGTCTTATTGCGTGTTCCCTCAGGGAAAATACACATCGAAATCCCGTTTTTGATATTGTCGATTCCTGCAAGGATCGTTTTTAACGCTTCTTTGACATCCGAACGATTGATGAACAGACAGTGCAGTCTGCTCATCCAGACAGATAAAAGAGGAACCTTTTTCATGGAATCTTTTGCTACATAACCGGTCAGGCGCGGACAGCGTGAGTAGGTGATGATGATATCGAAATAACTCCTGTGATTGCCAATATAGAGAACAGGCTGGTCTTTTGGAACATTTTCTTCTCCGATAATGGTAAGTCTGGTGCCACAGATAAACAGAATGACACGAAATGCCCACTGCACCATGCGGAGCTGGCTGATATCAGCAGCCTGACGATTGAATTTTCCGATGATCCATTCAACAAAAAGGACAGGAATACCGATGATCAGGTAGAGTATAGCAAAAAGCAATGCAAGTATTGCGCGTAACATAGTACGTCCTTTCCGGGGAGATCCCCCAAGTTTTATATACCCACATTATATCGGGTATCTATGGGAAAAACAACTAAAAAAGACATATTTAAAGACAGGGAGGCATATATTAAGATAGAAGCGAAAACTGGGGGCAGGTGTAGTGAAACATGTTTCGAAAGTATCTGGTAAAAATATGCGGGATCAGTCTGCTGATGGCAGGACTGATCAGCGGATGCAGTATTGAGCAGACAAATGAAACAAAAGTCAGTGATCTTACATATACGATCGTTGAGGAATCCGAGACACCGGAAGAGTTAAAGACAATGATCGAGGAAAAGAAAACGGCGGATTTTAAACTTACCTATGAGATGGCGGATGATCTGTATATCGTGCGGGGATATGGGGAGCAGGCGACGGGAGGATACAGTATCTGTGTGAGGGACTGTTATCTGACCACAAACGCAGTAGTGTTTGATACAGAACTCATCGGACCGAGAAAGGGTGAAGTTACAAATGCGAGTCCAAGCTGTCCTTATATTGTAATACAGGTAAAAAACCAGGACAAAAGTATCATTTTTGAGTAAATATTCTTAAAATTTTTTTAAATAATTTAATTATGTTTGACAAAAATTTAGCACAGTGCTATTCTAAAGCGGAAAAGAAATTCGGTGGAAACGATCATTACGATGATAAACGATCGCGAGATGCCGGATTAAGGAGGTAGAACACATGCAACAGGCAGACATCAGAAAAGTTCGGGCATCCGTGCATCAGCAGTGCGGGAAAAAAGTAATGATTCAGCTTGACCGAGGACGCAATAAAGTTGACATCCAGGAAGGTGTCATCCAGAATGCTTACCCAAGCGTATTCACGATCCTGGTAAATGATGAGCGTGAAGAAAATCCACCTCAGTTATTATCATTCAGTTATTCTGATATTATTACAAGAGATATACGCATGAAGTTGTGCTAAACAGGTATAAAATCCTCCATGTCCGAATAAGATGGTTACAAAGATTCGGAATGGGGGACTTTTTTTGGAATTTCAGAAAATAAAATTACATAGAAGTGAAAAAAACGGAGCTGCAGTCACACAGATCACACTGGATGATGACTATAATGTACCGGATTACAGACAGGATATCGTAAAAGTCATAAAAGAACGCGGGGAACTGCGCTTTGATGAGGTAAAAGCGATGGAGGGGGCTGCATGGATCAAGGGCAGTCTGGTTTTTAAGGTGCTTTACCGGAGCGATAAGCAGGAAGGAAAAATAAGCTGTCTGCGCGGTGAGATTCCTTTTCAGGAACGGCTTAACATGGATGGTCTGAGCGAATATGATGCAGTTCATGCCACAGGGGATATGGAAGATCTTACGATCGGAGTGATCAATTCCCGGAAGTTAAATGTCCGCGCGGTCATTGTTTTGACGGCATCGTCAGAAAAAGAAGTGGATGAGGAGCTGACCTGTGAACTCTCAGATGGCAGTTCCTATGAACAGAACATTGTAGAGAAGGAAGCGTTAAAGCTGCTTGTGGTGCGACGTGATATCTGCAGACAGAAAAGCGAGGCAGTGCTGCCGTCGAGTAAACCGAATATCCGTGAAATACTCTGGCAGAGTATGCAGCTGCGCAATGTTGAAAGCAGGCTTGTGGAAGGAAAGATCAGACTTTCCGGAGAAATACTGGTTTCCATACTGTACAATGATGAGGAGGAAGGGGAGCATCTGTCCTGGTATGAAACGACAGTCCCGCTGGATGCACAGGCAGAGTGCGGTGTTATGGAGGATGACTGTATCTGGCAGGTGCAGATGGTACCTTTGACAATGGAACTGGAAGTCAAACCGGATTATGACGGGGAAGAAAGGATCCTTGTCATGGAGCTGGCATTAGATACACACATCCGTATCTGGAAGGAAGAAAAGATAAGACTTTTAACAGATCTGTATTCACTGCAGAAAGAGGTAAAACCAGTCTTCCGTGAATGCCCGCTGGAGCATCTTCTGGTTAAAAATGCTGCAAAATGCAGAATGACAGAACAGATGGAATTAAAAGAAGATAAAGAAAAAGTTCTTCAGATCTGTTCCTGTGAGGGAAAAGTGCTCTTAGAACGTCAGGAAATAAAACCAGATGGTGTTCTTGCGGAGGGAACGGTTGAGGTCAATATTTTGTACATTACACCGGATGACCATATGCCGGTTGGAGCAGTGCAGGAAATTTATCCGTTTTCACAGCTTGTGGAGATTCCGGAAATGTCAGCGCAGGCGAAAGTGGAGTTAGATGCTTCCTTAGAGCAGCTCTCAGCGGTGATGCTTGATCAGGAACACGTTGAGATCCGGGCGGCAGTACGGCTGGATCTGATTGCCTTTGTGCAGGAAGTCATGCAGAATATCGAGGAGGCCACAGAGTCGGAACCGGATCTTGAGATGCTCAGAAACAGGCCGGGGCTGGTGGGCTATATCGCAAAGGCAGGAGATGATCTCTGGACGATCGCCAGGGAAAATCATACGACCATACAAAATATCATGGAGACAAATCACAGAAAAAGTGAGGTACTTCTGGCGGGCGAAAAGGTTTTGATCGTAAAACAGGTCGGATAAAATATTAAGTATTTGTGAATTTCTGGAAATCCTAACAAACATAGATGAAAGTGTGATAAAATATATAAGTACGGCTTCTGCCCACTGCAGCCTGCCGTGCTTATTTTTGATTCGTAGGAAATTATGTCCTATTCTTTTATAAATGACAGAAGGAGAAATGCTTGATGAAGTGGGAAAAGGCATTAAAATATACAAGAAAACATAAAAGAATGATCGCAGTGATGATGGCAGGTGTGATCGGATTTGCGTGTTTTTACTCTGCAGATGCATCCGTGATAAAAGATGCGAAGAAGAAGAAAAATGAGGCGCAGCAGAATTTAGACAATATCAACCAGCAGATCAATAATATACAGAGTGAGCAGAGCAAGGTAAAAAGCCAGATGGCGGCGTATGATGAACAGCTGATGTCGCTTTTGACCGATATGGAACTGTTGAAAACGGATATTGATAATAAGGAAGGCGAGATTGATCAGGCAAAGACGGATCTCGCCGCAGCACAGGAAAAAGAACAGCAGCAGTATGCAGATATGAAAAAAAGAATCCAGTACATGTACGAAAACGGAGATGACACATTTCTGGATGCACTTGTGGAGTCGGAAGATATCTCAGACCTTTTAAATCGTGTGGAGTATGTATCGGAAGTATACAGTTATGACAGGGAGCTTTTAGTGGCTTATCAGGAGACCGTACAGCAGGTGGCGGATTTAGAGTCACAGTTAGAGCAGGAATTAGCGGATATGGAGGAGCTGAAACAAAGTTATGATCAGCAGGAGGCTTCCCTGAATCAGGTTATTAATGAAAAGAAGGCACAGATTGCAGATTTTGATTCACAGCTTTCAAATGCAAAAACACTGGCAAGCCAGTATGCGTCCACGATCCGCAAACAGAACGAGGTGATCGCACAGGAACAGGCGCGTCAGGAAAAAGCCCGGAAAGAAGCAGAAGAGAAGGCAAAGAAAGCGGCGAAGGCAGGCACAAAAACCAGTAATTCTGCCACAACGGCATCTACGGACAGCGGAACAACAACAGACAGTACAGGGGGAAGTTCCTCTTCCAATAATACAGCTTCAACGGACGATTCCGACAACAGTTCTTCCGGCAGCAGTTCGACAGGACTGACAAATAACGGTTTAAATCCATCCTACTCTACCGGTGTGAGTGGCAGCAGTGTGGTATCCTATGCGACAAATTTTGTGGGAAATCCGTATGTGTTTGGCGGAAACAGCCTGACAGAGGGGACGGACTGTTCCGGTTTTGTATCCCTTGTATACAGCCATTTTGGCGTATCACTTCCGAGAAGTTCCTATGCGCTTCAGTCAAGCGGACAGGCTGTCAGCTATGAGAACGCACAGCCGGGAGACATTATCTGTTATCCGGGACATGTGGCAATCTATATGGGAGGCGGCAGGATCGTCCATGCATCAACGCCGTCGAGCGGCATCTGTTATGGAAATGCGACTTACCGTACGATCACAATGGTGCGCCGTGTGCTGTAAGGGACACTGATGATAAAAATGCAGCAATAGATATTGAAAAAAATTTATGAATTATATGGAAAATATGCTATAATCAGAGGGAATTATTAGAATCAGGAAGGTAGGATCGTTATGCAGTTTGAAACATTACAAAAAGATATGATAGCAGCCATGAAGGCGAGAGATAAAGTACGCAAGGATGCAATCTCCACACTTGTTTCCGCAGCAAAGAAAGCTGCGATTGATGAGGGATGCAGAGATGACATCAAAGAAGAACTGGTGAACAGAGTAATTTTAAAAGAAATGAAATCAGTAAAAGAGCAGATTGATACCTGCCCTGCAAGCAGAGAGGACCTTTTGGCAGAATATCAGACAAGATATGATATTTTTGCAGAATATGCACCACAGATGATGTCAGCAGAGGAAGTAGAAGCATATATTACAGAGAAGTTTGCCGATGTGGCAGCAAGTAAAAATAAAGGACAGATCATGAAAGCCGTAATGCCGGAGTTAAAGGGAAAGGCAGACGGAAGTGTGATCAATCAGGTGGTGCAGAAATTATGTCAGTAAAAATCGGTAGAAATGATCCGTGCTGGTGCGGAAGCGGGAAAAAATATAAAGCATGCCATCAGGCATTTGATGAGCGCATCGCAATGATCGCTTCACAGGGACACATCGTTCCGACACATGATCTGATCAAGAATGCAGATCAGATCGCAGGCATCAGGGAGAGCTGCAAGATCAATATTGCAGTGCTTGATTATATTGAGAAGCATATTCATGAGGGAATGAATACAGCAGAGATCGATAAGATCGTTTATGATATGACAACGGAGATGGGCGGTATTCCGGCACCGCTGAACTACGAGGGATATCCGTACAGTGTATGTACTTCCGTCAATGATCAGGTATGTCATGGATTTCCGTCAAAAGATGTGATCTTAAAGTCCGGTGACATCATCAATGTGGATGTATCCACGATCTTAAACGGATATTTTTCCGATTCTTCAAGAATGTTCTGCATCGGGGATGTAAGTCCGGAGAAGAAGCGCCTTGTTGAAGTGACCAAAGAGTGCGTGGAGCTTGGTTTGAAAGAAGTAAAACCATGGGGATTTTTAGGCGATATGGGTCAGGCTGTGCATGACCATGCGTTTGCAAACGGCTATACGGTAGTGCGCGAGATCGGTGGACATGGCGTCGGACTTGAGTTCCATGAGGAACCGTGGGTTGGCTATAATACCAAACGCGGACAGGAAATGCTCTTAGTTCCAGGCATGATCTTTACGATCGAACCGATGGTCAATATGGGAAAAGTGGATATTTATGTAGACTCAAAAAATGACTGGGAAGTTTATACTGAGGACGGACTTCCATCAGCACAGTGGGAGATTATGGTACTGGTGACGGAAGACGGTCATGAGGTGCTCTGCTGGTAAAATTCAGGATTTGTGAAATAATGGATATTTCCCAAATAAAAGTGCCTGTAAAGCTTCATCGTGGCAGCGGATAACGTGGCGGTAGATCACGATTGCTGAGATGATAAAACAGCCAAGCCGTATGGAATTTACCGGTACAAACAGGAACACGGTCAGCGTAAACAGTCCGTATGTGATGACAGACCGGAAAGAATGCGGACGCAGTGTGAGTACCAGTGAGAATAAAATATAATAAAAGATCAGACAGAATAATGGATGGATTTCCGGAAACAGTCCAATCATAACTCCGAAAGAGACGGCAATCGCTTTGCCGCCTCTTTCTTTTTGGAAAAACGGAAAAGCGTGGCCGAATACCGGAGCTGCCATGACAAGTGCAAACAGCATGGAATCCCGGTCTAAGATCCTGTCTGCAAGAAAAACCGGGACAGCGCCTTTGAAAAGTTCACAGAGCAGGGAGAGAGTTCCGGCAAAAAAGCCGGCCTGCATGTAGGCATTTGCAACGCCGGGATTGTGGTCGGGGGGAACTTTTGTGATGTCGGTTTTGAAAAATAATCTTGGAATCCAGTAAGCAAACAATGTACTGCCAAGAACGAATCCAAGAAGGATAAAAAGAAAATACATCATAGTTTCTCCAGTGTTTTTATAATGTGCACGGCAGCGTCTGGTTTTCCGTTTTCTTTCTGGGCCAGAAGCATTTCTTCGCGAAGAGAACGTTTTCCGTGCGTATCCTGGGTGTCAGAGAGCAGTCTTTTTCCAAGTGTGATCTGTTTGGCAATGTATTTTGAGGAGACGGAAAGATGTCTTTTTACAAAAAAATTGCGGTTTGCAGTCTCACATCCGGGAATCGGTGCCGTGTGTACGATCGGGATCCGTTTTACTAACGCTTCGGTGGAGGTAAGTCCGCCTGGTTTGGTGAAAATCACATCACAGGCATCCATATAGTCTGCAACCCGGTTGGTGTAGCCTAAAATGTGGACGCGCGGGTTATTTTGGAACTGTTTCTGCAGCACGGTATAAATACGTTTGTTATTGCCGCAGATGATGACCATATGCTCGCCGGATTTTAAACGCAGTGAAAGCTCTGCCGCGAATATGGCAAGTTTTCCAAATCCCATACTGCCGCTCATGACCAGACAGATCGGAACACCCTGTGGAAGATTTAAGGCATTGCGCGCGTGCATCTTTGCCAGGATGCGGTCCTCTGCCGGAGAAAATGCGCCACTGACAGGAATGCCGTAAGGGTATAACCTGTCAGCCGGAATTCCGCGGTGTACATATTCTGAGACACAGTCCTCGTGGGGAAGAAAATATGCATCAAGATCCGTTTCCTCCCAAAATGGGATGCAGGTGTAATCCGTGCCGATGGCGGCAGCAGGAATCTTTAACATGCCTTTTTTCTTCATATATGTCATTGTTTCTGCCGGGTAAAGATGCGGTGTCACGATGATATCATAATCATGCTGGCTTAAACAGGCAGCCAGTTTTTTTGCCATCAGTGCATTGGCATAGTAGACCGGTGATTTGTGTTTATTGCTTGAAATTGCCATGCCGATCTTATAGAGCATACCAAAGGCATGCGGCATATGTTTGACAAGTTCCACATAGGCACCGCCTACTGCATGTGAAGTTTTTTTCCCGGAGAGCAGGAACATATCAAGCATGTCGGCGGTGTGACCGCACCGGATGGCTGCTTCCCGGATCGCTTTTCCGGCGGCATTGTGTCCCTCGCCGGTATTACAGGATAAAATTAATATTTTCATAGATACCAGTGTAGCATAACCCGGGCAAAAATTCGATACCTGATCGAAAGATATTGATTTTTCACTGGAAATATTGTTAAATAAAGGGGATTTGTGGTACGGGAGGTAAGGTTATGGCGACGATCAAAGAAATCGCAAAAGCCTGCGGTGTGTCGGTAGCTACCGTTTCGAATATCCTGAATAAAAAGCCGGGGGCAAGCGAAGCGACAAGAAATCTTGTGTTAAAAACTGCAAAAGAAATGAATTATATGCCAAACTATGTGGCAAAAAATCTTAAGGCACGCAATACCAGAAGTATCGGCGTCATTGCAGAGGATATGACGATCTTTAGTATTCCGGATATTATTGACGGTATTACGGAATATTGTGAAAAGGTAAAATACCAGATTCTTCTGACCAATTTAAGATTGTATAAAAAATATAATGACTATTATTATCACAGAACAGATTATTATGGGCTGGTGGACGAGGAGATCAGAAAACTGATCGCAACGCAGGTGGACGGTATCATTTATGTGACGGCACATGAGCGTATCATGCACTGTATCCCGGATAATTTAAGTATTCCTGCCGTGATGGCATATGGTTATACGGAGAGTAAAAACATCCCGTCCGTAGTTGTGGATGACGAGCGTGGTGCATACGAGATGATCCGTTATCTGATCGCACAGGGACATAAAAAAATCGGAGTGATCACCGGAAAAGCAGACAGCCTTCATGCGCAGGCACGTCTGATCGGATATCAGAAGGCATTGCGGGATGAGGGGCTTTTATATGATCCGGAACTGATCTACTATGGAGACTGGGGAAGAGAATCCGGACATACCGGAGCAGAAGTGCTTTTAAAAAAACAGGTGACGGCAATATTCTGCATGAATGATCTTATGGCAGGCGGATGTTATGACTGGGCAGATGAGTCGGGGATAAAGATACCACAGGAGATATCTGTTGCGGGATACGATAACAGAGAACTGTCAAGCTATTATAAGCCGCCGCTCTCCACGACGGAGCTGCCACTTCATGATATCGGTTACAGGGCTGCCGAGGTTATGATCGGCCTGGTGGAGAAAAAGTCAGGCGAGACGGCAGAACCGCAGGTCTATAAAGTTCCATGTAAGCAGCTGATCCGCCAGTCGATCAAAACATTATAAAAATAAACCGTGATGAACCGCCTCTGATGTCAGGCTTTTGAACTGACTCAGAAGGCGGATTTTTAATTTATAGGAAATTATGTCCTATGAATTAAAAATCCCTCCATGAGTTTATTTGTGAACAGAAGAAGTATTTATGTTCATTATTTTTGGAGAATATGTACTATTTGTGCAACATGCACATGGTTAAACGATTTAAAAAATAATAAAGTTGTGCGAAAAAGCAAAAACTTAGAAAGAAACAGAAAACATGAGAAAATAACATAAAAACAAAAGAATATATATAGATAAATGAAAAATAACAGACTTTAATTATGACAATTAGTATGGTATATATAAACAAGAACGAAACAGAAATCAATCAAAATGACAAAGAAAAGAAAAAACATTTCAGAAAAAAGCAAAAAAGTGTGAATGAAATGTAAATAAACGGAAAATGAACATTTTAGTTCAATTAAACGTTTAACATAACACATGACAGGCACATGAAGGAGGGAGGAAGTTATGGAGAAGGAAAAACTGACAGATGTGCCGCTGCATCAGATCCAGATTAAAGATGCGTTTTGGGATAAATACATCCGCTTAGTAAAAGATGTCATACTTCCTTACCAGTGGAACACGTTAAATGACAATGTAAAAGATGCGGCGCCAAGCCACTGTATCAAGAACTTTAAGATCGCTGCAGGCGAGGCAGAGGGAGATTTTGAAGGAGCTGTCTTTCAGGATACCGATGTTGCAAAGTGGTTAGAGGCAGTTGCATTTACCTTAGATTCATCCGGAAGAGATGAAAAGTTAGAAAAACTTGCTGATGAGACGATCGACCTGATCGGGAAGGCACAGTGTGAAGACGGATATTTAAATACCTACTTCACGATCAAAGAACCAGACAGACGCTGGACGAACCTGAAAGAAGGACACGAACTTTACACGGCGGGGCACATGATCGAGGCGGCAGCTGCATATTACAATGCGACAGGAAAAAGAAAGTTCCTCGATATTGTTTCAAGATTTGCAGACCTGATCTGTGAAACCTTTGGACCGGAGGAAGGAAAGTGTCATGGATATCCGGGACATCCGGAAATAGAACTTGCTCTGGTAAAATTGTACCGGGCAACCGGACAGAAAAGATATTTAGATCTTGCGAAATATTTTATCGATACAAGAGGTGTGGGAGAAAATTATTTTTTCCAGGAAGAAAAGAAAGAAAAATATCAGCAGATATTTCCTGAATTTGCCGGATATGTACCGGAGTATTCCCAGTCACATCTGCCGGTCAGAGAGCAGAAGACAGCAGAGGGGCATGCGGTAAGAGCCGTATATCTCTACAGCGCAATGGCAGATCTGGCATATGAATATCAGGATGAGACATTATTAGATGCCTGTAAGACACTCTGGAATAACATGACAGAGAAAAGGATGTACATCACAGGCGGCATTGGTTCATCGGGATTGTTAGAGCGGTTCACAACCGACTATGATCTTCCGAACGACAGAAATTATTCCGAATCCTGCGCATCCATCGGACTTGCGATGTTTGGAAACCGGATGGCGCAGATCACAAAAGATGCAAAATATGCGGACATTGTGGAGAAGGCACTTTACAATACAGTGCTTGCAGGGATTGCGATGGATGGAAAGAGTTTCTTCTATGTCAATCCATTGGAGGTATGGCCGGATAACTGCATCGAACGGACATCCATGGAGCATGTAAAGCCGGTCAGACAGAAATGGTTTGGCGTGGCGTGCTGTCCGCCGAATATTGCAAGAACACTTGCTTCTTTAGGACAGTACATCTATGGAGCAGATGAAAATAGTTTATACATTAATTTATACATATCCAGTCAGACAAAACTTCTGATTGGAGAGACAGAGACAGAAGTAATAATGGAAAGCAGTTTCTTAAAGGATGGAACGGTAACGGTTCATCTGGAATCAGAAAAAGCTTCCAAAGGAACACTGGCACTTCGGATCCCCAGCTACACAAAAGAATTTACCGTGTGGCGCGGAGTACAGAGAATAGAAACACCGCTCATAAAAAAAGGTTATCTTATGATAACGGATCTTGCAGCATCTGAGGAGATCAAAATATCCTGTGACATGAAAGCAGGATTTGTATATGCAAATCCGAAAGTGAGAGCGGATGAAGGAAAAGCATGTATCATGCGTGGACCGTTGGTATACTGTCTCGAAGAGACAGACAATGGAGAAAACTTAAGTTCCTTATATGTGGACACAAAAGAAGCGCTGACCGAAAACTGGGAGGAACAGTTGTTAGGCGGTGTGATGACGGTCGAAGCAAAAGGAAAACGCATCTTGGAAGATCACTGGACGGCAGAAGAGTTATACAAAGAACAGCCGCCGGAGTTAAAGGATGTGACGTTAAAAGCAGTTCCTTACTGTTACTGGGGCAACCGGAAAACAGGGGAGATGGCAGTCTGGATCAGACAGCTGATCTGACAGAAAAACATGTATCACACGGAAGATCATCTGAAAACAGGAGATACTTTCGATCTGATAAAGAAAAACATTTGGGAGGTAAATGTATGAAGAAGAAGGTTTTAGCAGCATTAATGTGCGCAGCAATGACAGTGGGAATGCTTGCCGGATGTGGCGGTAATTCCACAGCAGGAAACAGCAGTTCCGATGCGGGGGAAGCAGCATCCGGTACAGAGAGCGCAGACAGCGGCGCAGGAAGAAGAGAGATGGACGTAGAGGGCGATGATGTCACAACACTTGAGGTCTGGACATTCATCGAGAACCATCAGGATTTCTACACCAACATGGCTGAGAAATGGAATGAGGAAAATCCGGATAAGAAGGTTAAACTTGTTTTATCCAACATGGCATATGATGATATGCACAACAAATTATCACTTGCATTAGAGTCAGGAGAGGGTGCTCCGGATGTCGTTGATATCGAGCTTGGTAAATTCCCTGCATTCATGACAGGTGATATCGGATTAAAACCATTGAACGATGCAGTAGAACCGTATCTTGACAATGTAGTAGAGTCCAGATTACAGCTTTACTCCAAAGATGGTAACTATTATGGATTCCCTACACACGTTGGTACGACCGTTGCTTTCTACAACACAGAAGCATTAGAGGCAGCAGGTATTGATTACACAACCATCAAGACCTGGGATGACTTCAAAGAAGCAGGTGCAAAATACAAAGAAGCAACCGGAAAAACATTTGCAGCATGTGAGACAACTGCTCAGTGGACATTAAACTTAATGCTCGCTCAGAAAGGTGGAGATTACTTAAATGATGATGGAAGCCTTGCAGTAAACAATGATACCATGGTTGAATGTTTACAGACCATGAAAGATATGCAGGATGCAGGTGCTATGGACGTAATCGCCGGTGGACAGCCTGACAACGAGGAAGCATATCCGTTATACAACAGCGGTGATGTCGCAGCAGCAATCATGCCATTCTGGCAGACCAGCCGTTACTTAAGCTACATGACAGACCTTTCCGGTAAAGTTGCAATCGCAGCACCTCCTGTATTTGGTGACAACGATGCAGTAAAGACCATCGGTGGTGGTGGTACAGGTACAGCAGTTGTAGCATCCAGCCCGAATGCTGACCTTGCAGCAGAAGTATTCGCTTACATCAAACTTTCTGACACAGCAAACGTAGAAGTTTGGAACGTATTAGGATTTGACCCGGTTAACACAGCAGTATGGACAGACAAATCCGTAACAGAGAACCCGGATAATCAGTATGTACAGTACTTCAACACAAAACCATTTGATGCATTATTAGATGTTCAGGACGGCATTGGATTACTGACCTGCTATACAGATGAGAAGATGCCATCCATCAACAATATCTTCTGTACAGAGACTTTGAATAATATCTTCGAGTCCGGTATGGATGTAAAAGAAGCGTTAGACGAGGCACAGTCTGCACTTCAGAATGAATTTGGAGAATAAGAGACAGGTTTAAACAGGCAGGGATGTGGGGCAGATGTCCTGCATCCCGTTTCCTGTTATGAGGGAAAAGGGGGCATTACAGCATGAATAAAGTGAAGAAGTTTTTGTATTCGCAAAAAGCAGCACCTTATGTGTTTATTCTTCCATTTGTTCTGACAGTCATTTTGTTTTGGGTATTCCCGATCGCAAATGGTGTACTGTTAAGTTTTCAGGACGTCCTGAAAGATAAATGGGTTGGAATGAACAACTATAAGAGATTACTCTCTGATACATATTTCAGAAAAGCAGTCTGGAACAGTTTTAAATACATGGTGGGAACACTGGTACTTTTAATTCCGTTTCCAATGTTATTTGCAAGTATGTTAAACAGTAAACTGATGAAGGCGAAGGGATTTTTCAAGTCTGTTTATTTTATCCCGGCACTGACATCTGTTGTCGTTGTAGGTACAATCTTCCGTCTGATGTTTGGTGAGATGGATACGGCACTTGCAAACCAGATTTTAAATTTCTTTGGACATTCTTCCATCAAATGGCTGAAAGGTGAATGGACCGGATACTTTGCACTTCTCCTAGTAGCGTGCTGGCGCTGGACCGGTGTCAATATCCTCTATTTCCTTGCAGGGTTACAGAATATCTCCACGGATCTCTACGAGGCGGCTTCCATCGACGGAGCGACAAAGTGGCAGCAGTTTAAGAGCATTTCAGTACCGCTTGTAAAACCGACCACGATCTATGTATTAACAATTAGTATTTATGCAGGACTTTCCATGTTCCTTGAGTCTTACATGCTGTGGAAAGGTAATAACTCCCCACAGAATATCGGACTTACGATCGTTGGTTATCTGTATCGTCAGGGTATTGAAAAACGTGCAATGGGATATGCATGTGCAGTTGGTTTAGTACTTCTTATCATTGTTATGATCATTAATATCATCCAGCTTGCATTGACCGGAACATTTAAGAAGGAGGAGAGATAATATGGCAGCAGAATCTGTTGGAATGAGCCAGAAAAAGAAAGACAGGGCAGCAACCATCGGTATGATCATATTTTTTTCCATCCTTGCGATCCTTACCGTTCTGCCGATCTATCTGTTGGTATTAGCCAGTTTTAAACCGGGAAACTTCCTGCTTCAGTATGGATTAAATCTGAATCTGGATATCCCGCATCTGACACTGGACAATTACAAATTACTTTTTACAGGCAAACATGATTACTGGACATGGTTTGGCAACAGCCTTATCTTAACCGTGATCACTGTGATCCTGACGTTGGCGATCAGTGCATTTGTTGCATATGGATTTGCAGCATATGATTTTAAGGGAAAGAACTTTTTCTTTATTATAGTTCTTCTGATCCTCTCTGTACCGTTTGAGGTTATTATGCTCCCACTTTACAAACAGATTTCAAGCTGGGGCATGATGGACAGTTATGTATCGGTTGTGCTTCCGTTTTTGGCACATGCATCCACGATTTTCTTCTTCCGGCAGTATCTATTGGGACTGCCAAAGTCGCTGATCGAGGCAGGACGTATCGACGGCGCAACAGAGTATGGTATCTTCTTTAAACTGATCGTGCCGATCATGAAACCGGCATTCTCTGCGATGGCGATCTTAAATGGTATGAATGCATGGAACAATTATCTGTGGCCGTTATTAGTCATCCGTTCTGCAGACAAATACACACTGACCATTGGTCTTAATACACTGATCAACCCGTATGGTGATAACTACAGTCTGTTGGTTGTCGGTTCTGTATTTTCTATCATACCGATCTTTGTATTATTTATCTGCTTCCAGAAATACTTTATTGAAGGTATGACAGCAGGTGCGGTAAAAGAGTAAGATTTTAAGTGACAGGAGGAAATATATATGAGTAGAAAAGCAAAAATGGTACTGGATAAAGAATTTCAGATCGCTCCGATCGACAAAAGAATTTACGGTTCTTTTATCGAACATCTTGGAAGAGCAGTATATGAAGGAATTTATCAGCCGGGACATCCGTCGGCAGATGAGGATGGATTCCGCAAAGATGTGATGGAGCTGGTAAAGGAGCTGGATGTGCCGATCATCCGTTATCCGGGCGGCAACTTTGTATCAAACTTTTTCTGGGAGGACTCTGTGGGACCGGTTGAGGAGCGTCCGCACCGTCTGGAACTTGCATGGAGAAGTTTAGAGAAAAATGAGATCGGTTTAAATGAATTTTCCAAATGGGCAAAGAAAGCCAATTCTGATGTCATGATGGCAGTGAACCTTGGAACGCGCGGTATTGCAGATGCCTGCAATCTGCTGGAGTACTGCAATCATCCGTCAGGAACGAAATACAGTGATCTTCGTATCAGACATGGTGTGAAAGATCCGCACAACATCAAGGTGTGGTGCCTTGGAAACGAGATGGACGGACCGTGGCAGATCGGTCACAAGACGATGGAGGAGTACGGAAGACTTGCGGAGGAGACCGCAAAGGCAATGCGCCTGATCGATCCGGACATTGAGCTGGTATCCTGCGGAAGCTCCAACCTGGATATGCCTACGTTCCCGGACTGGGAGGCTGTCACATTGAGCCATACTTATGATTATGTCGACTATATCTCCATGCATCAGTATTATGGCAACCGCGACAATGACAGCAATGATTTCCTTGCACAGTCCGATGATATGGATACGTTTATCCGCACAGTCATTGCGACCTGTGATTATGTCAAAGCGAAAAAACGCAGCAAAAAAGTCATGAATTTAAGTTTTGATGAATGGAATGTATGGTTTCACTCAAACGCTGCGGATGATGATATTACCGAGAACCATCCATGGCAGGTGGCACCTCCGATGTTAGAGGATATCTATAACTTTGAGGATTCCCTGTTAGTCGGACTGATGCTGATCACACTGATGAAACATGCAGACCGTGTCAAGATGGCATGTCTGGCACAGCTTGTCAATGTAATCGCACCGATCATGACAGATGCGGCAGGCGGAGCATGGAAACAGACGATCTTTTATCCGTTCATGCATGCATCCAAATACGGCAGGGGCATCGCATTGCAGCCGGTAATCTCAAGCTCCAGACATGCAACGGCAAAACATGATGAGATCACGGACGTGGAATCTGTGGCTGTCTATAACGAAGAAAAAGACGAAGTCACGATCTTTGCAGTAAACCGTAACCTGGAAGAGGATGTAGAGCTTACCACCGATGTGCGCAGTTTTGCGGGATACCGGATCAAAGAGCATATCGTGATGGAAAACGATGACTTAAAAGCAGCCAACACGCTGACCGAACAGAATGTATATCCGGTTAACGCAGATGACAGAAGTAAACTTGATGACGGTGTTGTCACAAGCGTGTTAAAGAAAGCATCCTGGAATGTGATCCGTCTTGGAAAATAGAATGTGAGAGCAGTTGTGTGAACAAATTGTTACAGATTCTTCAAATAGAATTCAAAAAATGTACAACGGGATTTCACAAATTGCGGATATATTATTAGTATCACGAACGAGTGATAAAACTTTTTTTCATAAATTCTCCCCCTTTTTAAATCCACCATTTCCCCAAAATGGTGGATTTTTTGTGCAATAATTACAAATACCATTAAAATAGAGGCTTTTTAATGACAGAATAGCAGCGGTATGCTAAAATTCAGACAAGTATTTTCAGATGTATGAGACATGAGAAAATAGTTGAGCAGTTTTTGATTTATTATAAATACGAAGGAAAAGGAGTGTCCGTATGAGTAATACAACCAAAAGAGCATTAGAGGCATCCTTAAAAAAATTACTTTTACAGAAACCATTAGATAAAATTACGATCCAGGATCTGACCACGGACTGTGGAATCAGCCGTATGGCATTTTATTACCATTTTAAAGATATCTATGATCTGGTTGAATGGGCATGCGTGGAGGACGGAAAGCGGGCGCTGCAGGGAAAACGAACCTACAATTCCTGGCAGGAAGGGTTAGAGCAGATTTTTAAGGCAGTGCTGGAAAATAAACCGTTTATCATGAATGTATACCGTTCGGTCAGCAAGGAACAGATTGAAAGTTATCTTTATAAGCTGACGTTTGAACTGATCGAGGGTGTGGTAAATGAGAAGGCGGAAGGAACCGGTCTCCCGGAGAAAGATAAACGTTTTATTGCAGATTTTTACAAGTATGGTTTTGTCGGTGTGATGTTAGACTGGATCAAAGACGGTATGCAGGAAGACTACAGCACGATCGTCAAAAAAATGAGTCTGACACTGCACGGAAATATCAGTAATTCGATTGGAAATTTTTTGGATGAAGGATGATTTATGTTTCGGATGACAGTCAGCAACGTCGTCCGGTTAATTTAGGTACGCTGTACCGGATTTGTAAATGCAGGGCCGATTATTTATCAAAACAGGCGGAATGATAAAAATATTGTCATTCCGCCTGTTTTGTATATTGGATTTTTATCCGGGAAGTAATAAGATGACCACAGAACGAAGATAATAAAAGCAGTTAGAAAGGAGATTCTTATTATGTCAAATAAAAATAAAACCATCGCGTTAGCATCTTTGATTGCAGCAGGAGCCGGTGTGGCAGCAGTTGCGGCAAGCAACAGCCACAAACAGGCAAAGGCAAAGAAGATCGCCGAAAAACAGCAGGCAGAGAGTGGAACACCATACCGCAATACAGAGCGTGGAAAATACGAGAAAAACAGCAAAGGTATTTATTATACCAACGGTAACTACGAGGCATTTGCACATCCGAAAAAACCGGAAGGTGTCGATGAGAAAAGCGCATACATCGTAGGAAGTGGTCTTGCATCTTTAGCAGCAGCATGTTTTCTGGTTCGTGACGGACAGATGCCGGGCGATCATATCCATATTTTAGAGGCAATGGATATCGCAGGCGGTGCATGTGATGGTATCTTTGATCCATCCAGAGGCTATGTGATGCGCGGCGGCCGTGAGATGGAGAACCATTTTGAATGTCTGTGGGATCTCTTCCGCAGTATCCCTTCCATTGAGACACCGGGCGTTTCCGTACTCGACGAATACTACTGGCTGAACAAAGAAGATCCGAACTACTCTTTATGCCGTGCAACCGAAAACCGCGGCGAAGATGCACATACGGACGGCAGATTCAACTTAAGCCAGAAAGGCTGCATGGAGATCATGAAACTTTTCATGACCAAAGACGAGGATCTGTATGACAAGACGATCGAGGATGTCTTTGACGACGAAGTATTTGATTCTACCTTCTGGCTGTACTGGAGAACCATGTTTGCATTTGAAAACTGGCACAGCGCATTGGAGATGAAACTTTATTTCCAGAGATTCATCCATCATATCGCAGGTCTGCCGGATTTCAGTGCACTGAAATTTACCAAATACAATCAGTATGAATCACTGATCCTGCCAATGCAGAGATATCTGGAGGCAGCAGGGGTTGATTTCCAGTTTAATACAGAAGTCACCAATGTGATCTTTGATATCAAAGATGGCAAAAAAGTGGCAACCGCGATCGAGTGCAAGGTAAAAGGTGTTGAGAGCGGTATCGTCCTGACAGAGAATGACCTTGTATTTGTGACAAACGGAAGCTGTACCGAAGGCACAATTTACGGTGACCAGAACCATGCTCCAAACGGAGATGCAGAAGTGCGCAACAGTGGCTGCTGGAATTTATGGAAAAACATTGCAAAACAGGATCCGTCCTTTGGACGTCCGGAGAAGTTCTGCTCTGATGTTGCAAAGACAAACTGGGAGTCTGCAACGGTAACCACACTGGACGATAAGATCATTCCATACATCACAAATATTTGCAAGAGAGATCCAAAGAGCGGAAAAGTTGTAACCGGCGGTATCGTAAGCTGCAAGGATTCCAGATGGCTGTTAAGCTGGACGATCAACAGACAGGGACAGTTCAAGGAGCAGGATAAAGATAAGGTCTGTGTATGGGTATATGGACTGTTTACCGATGTACCGGGTGATTTTATAAAGAAACCAATGAAAGAATGTACCGGCAAGGAGATCACGGAAGAGTGGCTGTATCATCTTGGTGTACCGACCGACCAGATCGAGGAGCTTGCAGAGCACAGTGCAGTCTGCGTACCGACGATGATGCCGTACATCACAGCATTCTTTATGCCAAGAACCAAAGGTGACCGCCCGGATGTCATCCCGGATGGCTGTGTAAACTTTGCATTCTTAGGTCAGTTTGCAGAGACACCGAGAGATACCGTATTTACCACAGAGTACTCCGTCAGAACCGCAATGGAGGCTGTATACGGACTGCTTGGTGTAGACCGTGGCGTGCCTGAGGTATGGGGAAGTGTTTACGATATCCGTGAACTTTTAGACAGCACAGTCAAACTCATGGATGGCAAATCTCCGTTAGAAATCCAGCTGCCTGGTCCGCTTAACGCATTGAAGAAACCTCTGATTCGCCTTGTAAAGGGAACTGTGGTTGAGAAAGTGCTGCGTGATCATAATGTATTGAAAGATGGGATGTTAGAGTAATAAATAAGAGGGTGAAAACACGGAAATTCTGTGTTTTCACCCTCTTATACATATTTTTGGGATGTTCGCGGAGCATTCCACAATCATATGTATATAAATTGTATTATTTAAGTTTGTTATTAATGTCTTGTAATAATTTAATTATTTCAGAGAAACCTGGGAACAGAGCCTATTTTTTCATTTCCAGATAAGGCAGAAATGAAAATCCATTTTTCTTATATACATTGACGGCCCGTTCATTTTCTTCTTCCACCTCCAGCCGCAGGATGGCGTCCGGGCATTTTTCCCCGATATAGTCGATAAATTTGCTTCCGATGCCGGCCCCACGGCAGGATTCCTTGATATAAATGTCCTCGATCCACATGCATGGCCTGCCAAATTCTGTGGAAAAGCTTTTTGCGATCATGCCATAGCCCTGGATCTCGCCGGAAACCTCAAAAATATAGCCTTCCAGATATGGATTGTCATTGATGCAGTTCTCGATATCATTTCGGAAAATATCATCGGATCCGTTGGTGAAAACCGCCGGGGATGCGTAAAATACACGCATCATTTCAAGAACACTGTTTTTGTCTTTAGGTGTCATAGGTCTTATGATACTGTTCATTTTTATCCTCCATTTAAGAAAAATTGATGTGTTTTCTGACAAGTATATATGAATGCGCTGCCCGGCAAATATTGGTTTGTGGGTGACATGAGTTTCCCTGTGTAGGGTGGTTCCGGGGGGTTTACGATTGGCAAATTGCATCAAGCCGGGAATGTTTTGTTTCCGTTGTCCGAAAATAAGACAATCTAAGGCTGCCTGGTTCAGATTGTGGCAGAGTGACGTGTGTGTCTTAAATGTGCCATCCGGGCACATTAAGACTTGTGCTGCCGTCCATGGCAGCACAACACTGTGTTACGGACAGGCAGACTAAGATTGCCTAATTTTCTCCCAAAGTCACAAAACAGGTCTCGGCTTGATGCGATTTGCCAGCCGCAAGGTTGTGAACCACCCTTCGCCGGGGAACTCATTTTACAACCTTGGGGGTGCGTAAATTTTTGTGACGTTCATTTTAAAAATGTCGAAAAACCTCGACGCAATCTGTTATATCTATGCTTTTAACCATACATACTTGGACTAATAATCTGCATTATTAGTCTGGTAATTTACGAAATGATTGATGTAATGCGACATAGCAGATGAAACTTCAGACAAGTCATCAGGCTGAATATCAATGATACAGTACATTAGGATCATAAGCAGATTATAGGCATTGTGAATATCAAAAATTTGCACTTACGCCCCCAATTTTGAGATGAACCGCCCACCCAAATGGTGTTCACAACCTGGAGGCTGGCATCTTGCACAAAGCCGAAGCTAATTTTGTGACTTTGGGAGAAAATTAGAAAAACTTGGTCTGCCTGTAGTTACACAGTGATGTTCTGCCACGGATGGCAGAACAAGGCTTCACGAGCCAAGGATGGCTCGTTGAACGCCGGTCACGTCACTCCGCCATAACCTAAATCAGGCAGACCTAGCTTTTCTTATTTTCGTACAACGGAACCCAAATTAACTCCGGCTTTGCGCAAGATGTCGCTCACAGACCTACAACACACCATTTGGGTGGGCAATTTATTTCATAAACAAACCATCATTTATTGGGTGAAAAAACACACAAATTATTTTAAGAAATACAACCGGTTCTGTCAAATTGCATTTTATTCAGTACTTTAACGCTTTAAATAAAAAAAGTGCTTGCTATTCTCAGAAAAAGAGGATATTATGTTACTAAAATAATCTTGCGTAAGAAAATAAGGAGGAAAATCCTCTGCTCCTGTAAAGACAGTCGCATTTTCCTTCGGAAAACAAGGAGGATTTTAAATCATGGAAAAGCGCATTTCAGGCCACACAGGACTTTTAGCATTGATCGGTTCACCGGTCGGTCATTCAGGATCACCGGCGATGTACAATTACAGCTTTGAGAAGCTGGGATTAGACTATGCTTATGTGGCTTTTGATATAAAAGAGGACAAGGTAAAAGATGCGATCGCTGCAATGAAGACTTTCAACATGCGTGGCTGCAATGTTACCATGCCGGATAAGGTTGAGGCTGCAAAATACATGGATGAGCTTTCACCGGCAGCGCAGATCATCGGCGCTGTCAATACAATCGTCAATGATAACGGAAAACTGACCGGTCACATCACAGACGGCGAGGGATTCGTACATAACTTAAGAGATCATGGCATTGAGATCAAAGGCAAAAAGATCACAGTAGCCGGAGGCGGTGGTGCTGCGACAGCCATTCAGGTACAGTGTGCCTTAGACGGTGCGAGAGAAATCTCTATTTTCAATATCAAGGATGCATTCTTTGCGAGAACCTTACAGACGGCAGAGAAGATCAAAAAGGCAGTGCCGGAGTGTGTGGTCAATGTATATGACATTGCAGATACTGCAAAGATGACAGAAGAGATCCAGTCAAGTGATATCTTTGCCAATGCCACGATCGTTGGAATGAAGCCGATGGATGACCAGAGTGTTGTAAAGGACCTGTCTGCATTCCGCCCGGGACTTGTCGTTGCAGATGCAGTATACAATCCGGAAGAGACAAAACTCCTTCGCGAGGCAAAAGAAGCAGGATGTACCTGCGTCGGAGGAAAGGGAATGCTGTTATGGCAGGGAGTTGCCGCATTCAAACTTTACACCGGACAGGATATGCCGGTTGAGGATGTGAAGAAATTATTCTTCAGCTAGGATATATCGGTGGATGGTACGAAGAAACACCTTAACCAGGAATGGGAAGTCTGGTTGGGCGAAAAATGGATCATGCATATTGGTTTTGCCCGTTTTCAGGGTATAATTAGAGAAAAATGAAACATATTGGATGAAAAAAATATGTTTCATGTGTAAATAGCCCAGGATTTTTGGAAATCCCGGGCTATTCTCTTCATTATGAGTGGTATACACCCATTTTAATTATTTTGAAGGGGAAAATTCAGCATTTATGGGTGAAACAAATAGGAAAGAAGAAAGTTACGCCCATTCTGTAATCATATCATGTGAAAAATCAACATATGATCGTGATTTACACTTGCTTCGATCGGCAGTCTTATCATATCTTACAGATAATCATGTTTTGCAAGTACGTTTAAGATATTACGTCCCTCTTCAGTACCCTCAATGATTCTTCTTGCACGTTTGCTGTCACCGATATTTATGATTTCTACGTTAGTATCTGCGAAAGCTTCCTCTAATTGGTCTAATACAGGGTTGTTTGCTCTCATTCCGAGGCAGATGAAACCATAATCAAATGGAATTTCTTCGATCTCACCCTGAGGATTCTTTACGATGAAACGATCGTTCTGAACTTCCTGCAGAGCAGTGTTGGTCATCTGTTTTACGTTGTATTTTGCCATTTTGGCATTTGTATCACATTTTGTAACCGGATCAAGACCGTTTCCGATCATTGGAAGCATCTCTACCATGGTTACGTCAGAACCGCGCTCGGTAAAGAATTCCATCACGTCAAGACCTACGGCACCACCACCGATGATTGCAACTTTCTGACCATCCATTTTTTCAGGATACTCGTTGATGCGGTCGATCATCTTTAATACGGTAGCAACATTGCTGTCATCTTTGTCGACAAGATCATGCAGACCGGTGATCGGTGGTAAAGTAGGAACAGAACCGGTTGCATTTACAATGATATCCGGGTTTAAGCTCTTTACTAATTCCGGTGTAGCGCTTGTATTCTTGAAGATGAATAAGTTGTGAAGCTTGCTTGCACGGTGGATCATATAGTTCGGGAAGTCAGCTAAACGTTTCTTATCCGGGATCTTGGAAATCACGGAAGCAAGTCCGCCAAGCTCAGCTTTTTTCTCGATTAAGAAGGTGGTGCATCCGACTTCTGCTGCAGTGCAGGCTGCCTCTAAACCTGCAGTACCGCCACCGATGACTACAACGTTGCAAGGTTTGTTGATCTTATGTTTCATGTAATCTTCGCCGGAGTTGACAGCCGGGTTTACGGTACAACGGATCGGCTGGTTTAAACCGATACGGTGTCCTGCACATCCGATGTTACAGGAAATACATTTGCGGATATCACATTCTTTTCCGAACTCAACTTTGTTGACCCATTCCGGATCAGCGATCAGTCCACGTCCCATTCCGATAAAGTCAGCGTCGCCTTTTGCTAAGATATCTTCAGCAACTTTCGGGTCACGGATATTACCAACAGTCATACATGGTTTGCCGTATTTTTCTTTTACAGCTTTTGCCATGTAAGAACGCCAGCCGTCCGGTAAATAGTTTGCATCGATCTGGTACTGGATAGAACCATTCAGACCACAGGAAACGTCAAATACATCGACTTCTTTCTCGAAGTACTGTAAATACTCTAAAGTATCCTCTAAGGTATTTCCACCCTCTACCATTTCGTCAGCGCTGATACGGACGAAGATCGGGAAGAAAGGTCCAACCTGTTTACGAACTTCCTCGATGACTAATTTTGCAAATCTTGCACGGTTTTCTGCAGAACCGCCAAATTCATCTGTTCTCTTGTTGGTGGTAGGAGAGAGGAACTGGCTGATTAAGTAGGAATGTCCTGCATGGATCTCTACGGCGTCAAATCCACAGATCTGGGCACGCTTTGCAGCCTCACCGTATTTTTTAACGATGTGCATAATCTCATCTTTCTCTAATGGACGAGGGATTTCTCCGCCTGCCTTGGAAGGAACATCAGAAGCGGAAACCGGCTGCATTCCGATACGGGAAGACATTGCGGATGCACCTGCATGGTTTAACTGGATTGCGATACATGCACCGTGTTTGTGTACGTTTTCGCATAATTTGAACAGACGTGGAATATAGTTGTCTAAGTCGATGCGGAGCTGTGTCGTACCGTTAGAACCCTGTGGGGAATCAACGCTTGCGTTCTCGACAATCAGAAGACCTGTGCCGCCCTTTGCACGCTGCTCATAATAATTAATATGAAGAAAACTCATTTCACCGTTCTGCTCACCATAGTTTGTTCCCATTGGTGTCATAACGATTCTGTTTTTTACGGTCATACGACGGATGGTCATTGGCTCAAAAATATGAGGATATTTGTTTTTCATGATAAAATCTCCTTTGCATTTAAATGAATAAATTGTGTGTGGCTGAGATTGTTGGATAATGAAAACTGCAGCATAGCTTTTGGAATGTCAGAAAACGTGGCGCGGTAGTCGTGCAGTTTTGGGCGGGCAGATAATTATGTTTTAGATAGTTACTTTTTTAACAATGAAAAAGTCTGTGTGCTCTTTCTGCATTTAATGTACCTTGAAACAGGGAAAAAATCCAATTCGTTTTTTTGGACAAAATGATAGAATTTCTCTATTGATTCTGATTGGTAAGATTGCTATCCTTATAATATGATGTTGTGTGCAGCAGGCACATGCATATTCGGAAGAACCCGGGGGATGGATTCATGAATTTAAGTCAGTTACAGTATTTTAGAACTTTGGCGAAGGAAGAACATTATACGAGAGCGGCGCAGATCTTATCGATCACGCAGCCGTCTTTAAGCCATGCGATCGCGCAGTTAGAGCAGGAACTGGGGACAAGGTTATTTGAAAAAAAAGGCAGAAATGTGGTTCTGACACGATATGGAAAAATTTTCCTTCCATATGTGGAGGAATCTTTAAAAGTATTAGAGGAGGGCGTGCAGCGGACGAAAGAGTTAAATGGAAGCAAAGAAGGTATGATACATCTCGCTTACATCTATACCCTTGGAAGCACGTTTGTGCCGAAGATGGTGCGGAGATTCTTAGATGCCTATCCGGATTATCATATTGACTTTCATTTTATTGTTGGAAAGACCGGAGATATCATAGAGGGGCTCAAAAACGACCAGTATGATATGGTGTTTTCCTCCTATCAGGATGGGGAGCCGGACATTGATTTCCGGCAGATCGGCGATCAGAAGTTGGTGCTTGCCGTGCCAAAAGATCACCCGCTTGCCATGTACGACAGCGTGGATTTAAAAGATACGGTGGATTATCCACAGATCTATTTTCAGAAGGGAAGCGGACTGCGCCCGGTTGTCGATCAGATGTATGAACAGATCAGTGTATTCCCAAAGATCGCATTTGAAATAGAAGAAGATGGCAGTATGGCAGGACTCGTCGCTCAGGGATTTGGCATTGCAGTCATGCCGGATATTCCAATCTTAAAAACACTTGACGTCAAAACCCTGACCATCACAAACCCGGAGTACGAGCGCCATGTCTACCTCGCCACCATGAAAAAACGCTATCTCTCCCCGGTCGCAAAATCCTTCATCCAGTTTGTCACGCAGGAGACAGCGTAGCGAGTCTCACAACATTCACAGCCTGAAAAGAGTTTTGCGCAGGCTGACCGCCATCCCATCAATGATACATCCTCCGCACAAACTGGATAAACCTTTGTACCGCCGGCAGCTGATATTTCCCGCGCATATATCCCATATACACAGTATGTGAAAATGTTTCCTGCGAGATCAGCGGACGGATGCAGATGTCATCCCTGTGGATCGTATCCACGTCTGCGACAAGGGCTATCCCAAAGTCTTTCGCCACGAGCGATGCAATTCCGTTTTCATCCGGCGATTCGCAGATAAAATTCGGGAGCACACCATGCTCCTTAAAAAAATTACGCGTATATTTTCCGAGACCGGAATGCCTTGCATATCCAAGAACCGGGTATTTTTGAAAATCTCCGGCCTCAATCTCATCTTTTTTACAGAGAGGATGTCCGATAGGAAGGATCGCTACAAGGTCCTGCTTTATAATAGGAATAAACTCAATATTTGGTTCATTTGCAGAGTAAGAACCAAAGATCAGATCATAAGAACCTTTCTTTAAACCTTCTATATTCATGGAAGTGATATCCTGAAAAAAGTGAAATGTAATATTTTTATTCTGCTCTAAGGAAAGAAATGAGCGGACAGTATTCGGAATAAATTCACGTGCAAGCGGGGAAACATAAGCAATATCGATATGCCCGCCGTTGGTTGCAATCTGCTGCATTTTATTGGAGGCACGTGTCACATCGTCTAAAATCTGCGTGACATGCTCTAAAAAAATCTCACCGGCTTTTGTGAGTGTCACATTGCGCCCGCGTTTTTCGAAAAGTGTGACGCCGAGCTCATTTTCTAAAGCGGTGATGGAACGGCTTAAACTTGGCTCGGAAATGTTTATTTTTTCTGCCGCCTGATTGAAGTGCTGAAGGACGGCTGCCTGGTAAAAATAACCCAACTGATTGAGTGTCATGTATAGATCTCCTTATAAATGATAGATAATATCTATGAATTATAAAATAAAAACCTTGTTTTTGTACAGATTATATCATAATTAATACATTAAAGCTACTAAAAAAGCATGAAATTAGCATTGGATGTATTAAAAAAAGCGTTGTATAATAAATATATCAGAGGTTGTTAAGTTTTTAACAAAGCGGGCAGGTAATGTTAAAAACATGAAACTAATAAGAAAATCATGCAAAAAGAAAAAAGGAGAACACTACTATGGCAGAGAGAATCACAGGTCACACAGAGCTTATCGGATTAATGGCTTACCCAATCAGACATTCCAGTTCACCGGCAATGCACAATGAGGCATTTGCATATTTAGGACTTGACTATGCTTACCTTGCATTCGAGGTTGACAACAGCACATTAGAAGATGCGATCAAAGGTCTTCGTGCATTAAAGATGGTTGGATCTAATGTATCCATGCCAAACAAAACAGTTGTTGGCCAGTACCTTGATAAATTATCACCGGCTGCAGAGCTTTGCGGAGCTGTTAATACGATTGTAAATGAGAATGGTGTATTAACAGGACATATCACAGACGGTATCGGATTTATGCAGTCCTTAAAAGACAACGACATCGACGTGATCGGAAAGAAAATGACCATCGCAGGTGCCGGCGGAGCTGCAACAGCAATCGAGATCCAGGCTGCATTAGACGGAGTAAAAGAGATTTCTATCTTCAATATTCATGATAAATTCTGGGAGAACGCAGAGGCAACTGTGAAAAAGATCAACGAGAGAACAAACTGCAAAGCAACTCTTTATGATTTAGACGACAAAGAGAAATTAAGAGAAGAGATGGCAGATTCCTACATCTTCGTAAACGGAACAGGTGTTGGTATGAAACCATTAGAGGGAATGTCCGTTGTTCCTGACAAATCTTTCTTCCGTCCGGAACTGATCGTTGTAGACGTTCCTTACTCTCCGCTTGAGACAAAGATGCGTTCTATGGCAAAAGAAGTTGGATGTAAGACAATGAACGGTCTTGGCATGATGTTATTTCAGGGTGCAGCAGCATTCAAACTCTGGACTGGAAAAGATATGCCGATCGAGCACATGAAAGAAGTATTAAACATCAAATACGAATAAAATACTCCCCCAATCACAACCCCATGCGGCGGTATGAAAAAATGCCGCTGCATCACAAACCAAATTGAGGAGAAAATCAATGAACAAAAAATATTTACCGAGCGCACTGATTCTTTATTTAAATTATTTTATCCATGGTGTCGGATGTTCTATTTTAGGACAGGCAGTGATCAAGGAAGCACTTGCAGCATCCTGGGGTGTAGAGGCTATGGCAATTACAGCCATTTCTGCGGCACTTGGACTGGGCAGACTGATCGCACTTCCATTTGCAGGTCCTCTTTCTGATAAGTTAGGCCGCCGTATCTCCACTGCAATCGGAAGCGGTTCTTATGCGATATACTTAATCGGACTTGCGCTTGCATTTAATGCAGGAACAAATGGCGGATATCAGATTGCATATATCTGCGCAATCGTTGGTGGTATTGCCAACTCTTTCCTTGATACCGGAATTTACCCGGCTGTAGGTGAGATCATTTATAAAGCACCGGGTGTTGCAACGATGGGAATTAAATTTTTCATTGCAATCGCACAGATGATCCTGCCGTTCGTACTTGGCGCAACCGTAGCAACAACAGCAGCAGGTCTTACATCTTATAACACATTATTCTTTGGATGTGGTATCATTTATATTGTATTATTAGTACTGGTAATGCTTTTCCCTCTTCCGGATGCAGATCAGAAGGCAGCGGGAGAAAAAGAAGGACTGATCGCCAGCTTAAAACATACACATTTTTCCATCGAGTCTGTTGCGATGATCCTGATCGGATTCACCTGTACCGGTACATTCCAGCTCTGGTTAAACTGCGCACAGAACTTTGCAAAAGAAAATGTGGGCTGGACAGATCCTTCCATTATGCAGACTTACTATTCCGCAGGAACCATGCTTGCTTTGATCGTAACTGCATTACTGACAAGAAAAATTAAAGACGTCAGATTTATTCTGATCTATCCGGTAATCTGTCTGGCTACTCTGGTTGTTGTATTAGTCGGAAAGAGCCAGCCTCTTATGATCGCAGGTGCATTCTTAATCGGCTGGGCAGGCGCAGGCGGATTACTTCAGATCGCTACATCAGTCTGCAACATGCTTTTCCCGAAAATCAAAGGAACGGTAACTGCACTGGTTATGATCGCATCTTCTCTGTGTAACTACACGATCCTGACAGCAGCATCCAAAATGCAGCCTTCACAGGTTATGGTTATGAATATCGTGCTGACAACAATCGGTGTGGTACTGGGATTATTTGTAAACCTTCGTTACACAAGTATGGTTGAGCAGGCACAGGCAGATAATTAGGAGAAGATCTATTAAAGTAAAAACAGGAGGAAAAATAATGAGTTCATATGTAGAAGTTCGTGGTGTGAAAATCGGTGAAGGCGTACCAAAAATCTGCGTACCGATCGTTGGCAAAACAAAAGAAGAGATCCTTGCAGCAGCAAAGTCTTTTGCAGATGTAAAGATGGACGTTGTTGAGTGGCGTGTTGACTGGTTTGACGGCGTGTTCGATTTCGCTCAGGTAGAGGACGTGTTAAAAGATCTGCGCCCGGCACTTGGTAATACACCGATCCTGTTCACTTTCCGTACCTCAAAAGAGGGTGGCGAGAAAGCAATCGAGCCGGATGTTTATGTAGAGTTAAACAAAAAAGCAGCAGCAACCGGACTGGTTGACTTAGTTGACGTGGAAGCTTTCACAGGTGATTCTTATGTGAAAGAGATCATCGAAGCTGCACATGAAGCGGGTGTGGCAGTTGTCGCTTCTAACCATGATTTTGACAAGACACCGGATAAAGATGATATCGTTGGACGTCTCCGCAAAATGCAGGAATTAGATGCTGATATCCCGAAGATCGCTGTAATGCCGCAGAACAAAAAAGATGTCTTAACACTTCTTGCAGCAACGGAAGAGATGGTATCTGAATATGCAGACAGACCGATCATCACTATGTCTATGGCAGGAACCGGTTTGATCAGCCGTCTGTGTGGTGAAGTATTCGGTTCTGCACTGACCTTTGGCGCAGTTGGAAAAGCATCTGCACCGGGACAGATGAACGCAGCAGATTTAAATACTGTTTTAAATCTGATCCATGAGAGTATGTAATAAGCGTATTTTTGAAAAGGATGTCCCGTATCGAGACAATTCTCATAAGTAACAAAAACCGGATGTCAAATGAAGTGTCTTTTGACACCCGGTTTTTTAATTCACAGGAAATCAAATTTGAAAAAAACCAGAGAAATCTGATAGGATATAATAATAAATGAGCGAATCTGTATGTCAAAAAAGTTATACGAGGGAAGGAGAAAAGGCTGCATGAAAAAGTTTATTCATGTCATAGACGAAAGTCTTGAAGAAATCCTGATGGTTCTCATGTTAGCGGCTATGACGTTAATTATGGGGTGTCAGGTATTTTCCAGATATATTCTTGGAGTATCGCTTTCGTGGTCGGAGGAGATCACCAGATATCTGTTTATATGGTCTGCATTTTTAAGTGTAAGTCTCTGTACCAGAAAATGCATTTCAATCAAAGTTGATCAGTTCATCAAAATGTTTCCGAAACGTGGAAAAACGATTTTTAAGATTACGAATCTCACGGTAGAGTTTGCATTTTTTGTCTATCTGATCCCTTTCTCCTTTCTATATTTAAAAGCAACGATAGAGAGCGGACAGGTCAGCCCGGCGTGTGGTCTGCCAATGTATTATGTGCAGTCAGCCCCGTTTTTCTGTTTTATTTTAACAGCGTTCCGCATCGTACAGCGCTGGTTTGGTGAGTGGTGCATTTTACTTGGAAAAGAAAAGAAACCGTTAGAAGAGGGCGATATTGCCTCTGTGATCGAGGAGGCAGTCGTTGAAAATCCGGAGCATGCGGATGCTGCAAATATGGACAAATCAGGTGTTACAGTGGGAAAGGAGAAATAGATGTCAGCAGTTGTTGTTTTTATTATTTTTGCAATATGTCTTGTGATCGCAATTCCGATCTCTATTTCACTTGGAATTGTGGCTGTGCTGCCGGGCGCATTTGACGCTTCATTTACGGCAAGTGCAGGGTATGTCATCCGTTCCATGGTCGGAGGAATCGACAGTTTCCCGCTGCTTGCAGTGCCGATGTTCGTGCTTGCGGGAATCCTTATGGCGCACGGTAAAATTTCAGAAAAATTATTTGATGTATTTGTTTATTTCCTTGGAAACAAAAGAGCGGGAATACCATGTGCAGTGATCATTACCTGTCTGTTTTATGGAGCAATTTCAGGTTCTGCACCGGCGACCGTTGCTGCGGTCGGAAGTATGACGATTCCGCTTTTGATCGAACTTGGCTATGAAAAAGATTTTTCCACGGCGATCGTTGCGGTGGCGGGCGGTCTTGGCGTTATCATCCCGCCGAGTATCCCGTTTATCATGTATGCGATGGCGACCGGTGAATCAGTCAGTGAGCTGTTTTTGGCAGGTATCGTACCGGGCATGATGATCAGTGCACTGCTAATCTTTTACGCATATTATTACTGCCGCCGTCACGGTGAGGACAGAGAGAAGATCCAGGCGAAAATGGATCAGCTCAAAGCAAAAGGATTCTTTAACATTTTAAAAGAGAGTATCTGGGCGCTCTTAAGCCCCGTGATCGTGCTTGGCTGTATTTATTCCGGTGTGGCATCCCCGACGGAGGCGGCTGTCATCTCCGTATTTTACTCCCTGTTTGTCAGCCTGTTTATTTACAAATCTATTAAAGTAAAACAGATCTGGGGCATTATGGTGGAGGCGATGAAAACCTATGCACCGATCTTATTTATCCTTGCAACATCAACCGCGTTTTCGCGTGTGCTCACGCTGATGCAGGTACCGCAGGATGTCAGTGCATGGATCATGACACATTTCTCCAATGAGATCGTACTGCTTCTTGTCATCAATGTGGTACTTCTGATTGTTGGTATGGTCATGGATACGACCCCGGCGATTCTGATCTTAAGTCCGATCTTACTGCCGATTGTGGAACATGTCGGAATGAATCCGATCCATTTCGGTGTCATGATGATCGTAAATCTTGCGGTTGGATTTGTCACACCTCCGGTCGGCGTCAACCTGTTTGTGGCAAGTTCGCTTACCAATGTGCCGATGATGCAGATCGCAAAGAAGGCAATGCCGATGATTGGATATTTCATGCTTGCACTGCTTCTGATCACATTTATTCCGGCGATCAGTCTCTGTCTGCTTTCATAAGGAGGGCGAAAACTTGAAGAATTGTAAGAAAAAGATATTATGCGGTTTCCTTGCAGGGGCAGTACTTTTTGCAAGTGGCTGCGGGAATAAAGATACACAGGATCAGGCAAAAGTGCAGCGTTATGCGTGGCCGCTTGGAAGTTCAAGCCCGGAGGATACGGTCACACAGATCTATGCAGAAAAATTTGCAGAGGAAGTGGAGCGTTTGAGCGACGGGACGATGCTGATTTCTGTTTATCCAAACAGTGTACTTGGCGGAGACAGAGAGTTGTTAGAGTCCTGTAAAGAGGGTGATATCCCGTTTGTGGTACAAAATACGGCACCGCAGGTGACTTTTATGCCGGATGTTGCAGTATTTGATATGCCGGCAGTGTTCGAAACAATTGACGAAGTGAGGGAACATGTGGATAACCCGGATTTCCTTTCCATGATGCAGCAGGTATACGGGGATGCCGGATATGTCCTTTTAGGATATGCCGACCAGGGATTCCGTGTGATGACCACAAACCGCAATGTGCAGTCAATCTCTGATTTTAAGGGACAGAAGATCCGTACCATGGAAAATTCCTATCACATGGCATATTGGAAAGCGCTTGGTGCCAGCCCGACACCGATGACATTTTCCGAGGTGTATATCGGACTGCAGCAGGGAACCATCGATGCGCAGGAAAATCCGTATGAGGTCATTGTTTCTAATAAATTATATGAGCAGCAGGATTATGTCGTGGAGACAAACCATCTGCCGCATCTGATCTCACTGATCGTCAGTGATGAGTTTTTTGAAGGACTGACCGGCGAGCAGCAGGAAATCATCAGAGAGGCTGCGGAGACAGCGAAAGAATATGCGAGAGAGCAGTCGGATGAGCGTATCGCATCCCGTATCCAGACAATCGAGGAAAGCGGTACACAGATTATTTCATTGAGTGATGAAATGTATGAACAGATCAGAGAACTCTGCAAGCCGGTATATGAGTCAATTGAAAAAAATGTATCAGAGGATCTGGTCGATGCATATCTTGGCGATATGAAAGGTGTGATCGAGTAGAAAACATGTCGGAAATGATATTATACACTTTAAAACATAAATACTTTAAAGCACTAAAATATTTTGCTTGCGGAATGTGTCACATCTTGTTATAATGCTTTTTATAAAACAGGGAGGAAAATCCTCTGCTCACCAGAGGTCAGATTTTACAGAGTAAAATTGCATTTTTCTTCGGAAAACAGGGAGGATTATAATGGATAAGATAGAAGCGATCCGTGAGAAAATTGGAGAATGTGATGATATCATCATCGAACAGCTTGCAGTTCGAATGTCATATATACAGGAAATTATTTCTTATAAGAAAGCAACCGGTATTCCAATCTTACAGCCGGAACAGGAGAAGAAACAGACCGATGCATTAAAGAACAAACTCGGTGACAATGAGTTCGAGGAAGAGATCCTTGATATTTTCAAATATATCATGAAAAACAGCCGCCGTATCCAGGCAAAGAGTCTGTTTGACTACAACATCTTCCTGATTGGATTCATGGGAGCCGGAAAGAGTACGATCGCCGGAGAACTGAAAGATAAACTTGAGATGGACCGCGTGGAGATGGACCAGATGATCGTAGAAAAACAGGGCATGTCCATTTCTGAGATTTTTGACGAATACGGTGAGGCATACTTCCGTAACTTAGAGAGCAACACCTTAATCGAGCTGCAGAAAAGAAAACAGACGATAGTATCCTGTGGTGGTGGTGTCGTCATGAGAGAAGAAAACACCGATCACATGAAAAAGAATGGACGTGTCGTATTACTCACCGCAAAACCGGAAACTATCTACGAGCGTGTCAAAGACAGCGACGAGCGCCCGATCTTAAACAATAACATGAACGTTGAATTCATCAGCGGTCTTATGGATAAACGAAAAGACCGTTATGAAGCAGTCGCGGACATCACCGTTGCCACAGATGGAAAAAACGTCACTCAGATCTGCGAGGAGATCATCTCCAAACTGATCGCACTGGATAATGCGAAAGAAGCAGAAGCATAGACATCTGCAGTAAATAGAAAAAGGTGGTCACAGCCTAACGGCTGTGACCGCCTTTTGTCCACGAATCTACAAAAATTCCTAACTAAATCGTAATCAGCTTATATTGATCACTTCCAAGTCCAATCTTAACAGCATGCGCAATGCAGCTCTTCCATTCAAAATGGATTTTGATCGCCGCGTATTTGTCGGTAAAATCGATGGTCTCAAACCCCGCAGTTTTCATAAGACGATGCAGTTTCTAGAGCAGATTCTCATGCTCCGTTGCCTTAAAAGATGTGAAATAAACATTTGATGCTTCCATACTGTGTGCCTCCTGTATGTTTTCATATACTGTATACATGTCATTATATAAGAAAAAGATGGAAATATAAGTAGAAAAAATGTCAGATTATGCTATACTAAAGCGTAGAGCAGGAAACGGAGGGAAATCCGATGAAACGGCAGAGTAAACCGGAGAAAATTAAAAAAGAAAAGAGCACTGCACCGGGAGAATGGTTATATTTTGCACCTGCAAATGTGACGGTGCGCAGCATTTATGAGGTACTGACAGACGATTATGAGGTAGAGATCTGGGAAGATGCAGGAGTACTGGAAATAGGATTAAATGACGGGGCAACACTTGATATCGAATGGACAAAGATTCCGGCAAAAGATGAAATCACGGCAGCATTTGCAAAGCAACATGGCTGTGAAAATGTATTTCTAGTTACTTTAAAACCGGAAGAATTTGAGACTGCAAAGAAGGCGATGAACAAGATCGTAGCTTCTTTAGGAGGACTTTTCTGCGGAGACACTGAGGATTTTACGCCAGTATTACAGTAGGAAAAGAGGAAAAGCATGACAGAAAAATTATACGACCAGGATGCATATGCGGTGGAGTTTGATGCAAAGGTTATATCCTGTGAAGCATACCAGGAGAAGAAGGAGAGCGGTTATCATGTGATTTTGGACCGTACACTTTTCTTCCCGGAAGAGGGCGGACAGAGTCCGGATAAAGGGACGATAGATGGCATCGAAGTGACGGATGTGCAGATCAAAAAAGATGTGATCACACACAGCTTAAAAGAACCGCTTGCTGTTGGGGAGACCGTACACGGGATCATTGACTGGACACACCGTTTTAATAATATGCAGCAGCATTCCGGAGAACATATTTTTTCCGGGATTGTGCACAGCAGATTTGGATATGACAATGTCGGGTTTCATCTGAGCGACAATATCGTCACGATGGATTTTAACGGTGTTTTAACTGCGGATGAGGTACGTGAAGTTGAGACGGCAGCCAACGAAGTGATCGTGAAAAATCTTCCGGTCGAGATTACCTATCCGTCAAAAGAAGAATTGAAAACACTTGATTACCGTAGCAAGATCGAAATCGAAGGACAGGTGCGCATTGTGACAATCCCTGGTGTGGATGTGTGTGCATGCTGTGCACCACATGTGAAGAAAACCGGTGAGATCGGCATGCTCAACGTACAGAGTCTTTCTAATTATAAAGGTGGTGTCAGAATCAGTATCTTGAGTGGGTTCCGTGCACTGGAGGAAGAACGGAAAAAATCACAGGTAATTTCTTCTATCTCAGGTACACTTTCCGCCAATCAGGAGTTACTGCCAGAACTTGTGGAAAAATTAAAACAGTCCAACCAGGATCTGAAATATAAGCTGGCGCAGGCAAAGCAAAAGCTGGTGGAGCAGAAGATGAAAGAGATCCCGGCGGATCAGGAAAATGTACTTTTATTTGAAACGGATCTGGATACTCCGGTCATGCGTAACGCCATCAATGGACTTGTGGAAACGCATGCCGGGATCTGCGGCATTTTTGTGGAAAAAGAAGAGGGCGGTTATAATTTTATTATAGGAAGTAAAACAAAAGACTGCAGAGAGATCGCCACACTGCTGCGTGAAAAAACAGGTGCAAGAGGTGGCGGAAGTGCTGCAATGATCCAGGGGTCTGTAAGTGCAGAGGAGAAGGATTTAAGAGAATTGCTTGCGTAAAAGAGAGATATGTCAGGGAAAAGGGTTTGGAATATGAAGGAATTAAGTCAGAAGTTAGAACGGCTGATAGAGACAGCAGTGGAAAAAGAAGAGATTGCCGGAGCAAATATTGTGGTGATCCGGGATGGACAGGAAATGGCATTTGCAGCCGGCGGTTATGCAGACATTGAAGCTGGTAAAAAATACGAACGGGATACGATCGCGAGGCTGTATTCCATGACAAAACCGGTCACGTCTGCGGCTGCCATGCTTTTGATGGAACGCGGGCTGCTTGATCCAGGAGCTTTCGTGGAAGAATTTTTGCCGGGATTTCACAATGCGATCGTGGCATCAGGCGGAAAACTTGTGCCGACGGTCCGGCCGGTGAGGATCTGTGATCTGCTTAACATGACATCCGGTCTGATGTACGGCGGGGATGTCACAAGTGTCTGCTCCATGGAGACGGAAAAGCTCTTTGACAGGATCAAAGAACATTTATATCTGGAGGATGCGATGACAACGCAGGAGGTTGCAAACCGTCTTGGATTGATACCGCTTCAGTTCCAGCCGGGAGAGAGTTTCCAGTATGGAACCTCTGCAGATGTGCTTGGGGCGGTTATTGAGGTCATCAGCGGAAAAACTTTTGGCGAATTTCTGAAAGAAGAATTTTTTGAGCCACTTGACATGGAAGATACTGCATTTTATGTACCAGAGAACAAGCAGGAGCGCCTTGCAAAAGTATACCAGAGGACGGAACAGGGATTAGAACTTTATACGGAAAATCATCTTGGTATCATGAATGCGATGAAACAGGTACCGGCGTTTGAATCTGGCGGTGCAGGACTGGTCTCTACACTGGACGATTACGCAAAGTTTGCATCCATGTTACTGCAGGAAGGTTCTTATCAGGGAAAACAGATCTTAAAACCGCAGACAGTACATTACATGACAAACGGCTCGCTCATGTCATGGCAGCAGGAAGTGTTAGACCAGTGCTGGGAGGGTATCCGCGGATATACCTATGCAAACCTTTTGAGAATCCAGAAAGAGCCGGGAAAATCTCCGATGTTTACTTCCATAGGAGAATACGGCTGGGATGGCTGGCTTGGGGCATATTTTTGCAACAGCCCGAAAGACCGGCTTACGATGCTTCTTACCATGCAGCTTAAGGATGCGGGAACAACATCGCTGACGAGACGCTTAAAGAATGTGATTTGGAGTGAACTTTGCGGAGGAAGACGGGAATGAATTTTGACTTTATGATGGAATGTGAGATAAAAGATCCGAAAATCAAGGCGGCATACGATGAGATCTACAAAGAACTTGTGGATGCAGAAGCACATTATTGGAAGGAGCCGCAGCAGAGCGGCATCCTGTTCCGGAAAACAGCAGAACGGATCTGCCGTTTTTACAATGATTATTACGAGATTGGTTTCCCGGAAGGTACATTGTTAGAGGAATTTTTGTGTTATACGGATAAAGAAGAGCATAATGTTTTAGTAAGTCGTTTTTTTAGCATGGTCAAGGATCAGAGAGATCGTCTGAATAAATTGAGAGTACTCGGTGATGACTGCATCTGGGGAGAAGAGGGACCGGACCGCGGAATGGAGTTTTGTGACCGTATGGCGCAGGATGCGGAGAAGATGGCAGATGCCATGATGGAAGTGATCAAGGATATGTGCCGGCATTTTAACGGAAGGACGGATGTGGATGACCGTTTATTTTACATCGACTGGGTGCCGGATTATTCGGAGGAAGAGAGATTTCCGAAAAAAGAAGAGGTAAAAAAGAGGAGACTTTCGATCTTTTCAAGGTTTTTTGGAGGAAAAAGCAGTACATAAAAACAGAGGGAAGAAAGTGGACATTGAAAGAAGAGGGCAGATGCTGTCTTCTTTTTTGTGTATCTTAAAAAGTACCGTATGTAGGCTTTAAAATCATATCTTTAGCGTGTATAATAGAAAGAAGTGTAAAAAGAAACAGGAAAGGCATTGGTCATTCATATGCAGCAAAAGAAAGAAAATGACAATATCATGAATTATGATACGGTGCGCCTGGATGATGAAAATAATGCGATCATTATCATTGACCAGACAAAGCTGCCGGGAAGCATAGAACTGATTGCATTAAAGACAGCGGAAGAGATCTGGGATGCCATTTACCTGCTCAGGGTAAGAGGTGCTCCGGCAATCGGAGTTGCAGCGGCATTTGGAATCTATCTTCTGGCAAAACAGGGCAGTGCATCAGATTATGATACTTTTCATGAAGAGTTTGTAAAACAAAAAGAGTATTTAGATTCTGCAAGACCGACGGCGGTCAATTTAAGCTGGGCACTGAACCGTATGCAGGGTGTTTTAGAGGCACATGCCGGTGAAGATGTGTCAAAGATTAAAGAATACCTCAAAGCGGAGGCAGTCGAGATCTGGCAGGAGGATATCCGTGTCTGCAAAAAGATCGGAGAGTACGGTCTGACGTTAGTGAAACCGGGAGACGGCATCCTGACACACTGCAATGCAGGTCAGCTTGCCACCAGCAAATATGGCACAGCGACAGCACCGATCTATCTTGGAGAGGAAAAGGGATATCACTTTAAAGTATTTGCAGATGAGACAAGGCCGCTGTTACAGGGAGCCAGGCTGACAGCATTCGAGCTGCAGTCCTCAGGAGTGGATGTCACATTGATCTGTGATAATATGTCTGCAACCGTCATGAAAAACGGCTGGGTCAATGCGGTATTTGTCGGCTGTGACCGTGTGGCGGCAAACGGTGATACGGCAAACAAGATCGGAACCTCCGTGGTTGCTGCGGTGGCAAAATATTATAACGTCCCGGTTTATATCTGTGCGCCGACCTCAACGATTGATCTGAACACCAGGACGGGAGCTGATATTCACATTGAACAGCGTCCGGCGGAGGAAGTGACCGAGATGTGGTACAAAGAGCGCATGGCACCGGAGGGCGTCAAAGTGTTCAACCCGGCATTCGATGTGACAGATCATGAATTGATCGCGGGCATCGTCACAGAATACGGAATTGCAAGAGCACCGTATACGGAGTCACTGCAGGAGATATTTAAAAAGCGGGAACAGGAATCAGGCAGATAAGACAGGGCAGAATAAAAAATGTCTGTAAGAATGAATAAAGATAAAAGGAGTGTATGAGACATGGCAGAGAATAGTAGTTGTAGCAGCGCATCAAGCTGCAGCAGGGAGAGCTGTGAGGGTTGTCCAAGCAAAGCAAAAGGTGGAAACGGGATCGCAAAAGAGCCGATGAACCCATCTTCTAATGTAAAGAAAGTCATCGGTGTTGTTAGTGGAAAAGGTGGTGTAGGAAAATCTTTCGTGACTGCATCACTTGCATGCGCCATGAAACAGGCTGGTTATAAAGTGGGAATCATGGACGCAGATATCACGGGACCATCCATTCCGAAAATGCTCGGTGTACATGGTCAGGTTGTCGGTACCGAGGAGGGAATGATCCCGTTAGAAGCAGAAAACGGTATCAAAGTAATGTCTGTCAATCTGCTTTTGGACAATGAGGAAGATCCGGTCATCTGGAGAGGACCTGTGATCGCAGGTGTGGTAAAACAGTTCTGGAATGAGACCGTATGGGGAGATGTTGATTATTTATTTGTCGATATGCCGCCAGGAACAGGTGACGTACCGCTTACGGTATTCCAGTCACTTCCGGTCGACGGTATCGTGATCGTTACCTCTCCGCAGGAACTGGTACAGATGATCGTTAAAAAAGCATACAATATGGCAGAGATGATGCACGTTCCGGTACTTGGACTGATCGAGAATTTCAGCTATTTAAAATGTCCGGACTGCGGAAAAGAGATCAAATTATTCGGCGAGAGCCATATCGAGGATGTCGCAGCGGAATTGACACTTCCGGTATTCGGAAAGATTCCGTTAGATCCTGCATTTGCAGAAAAAGCAGACGAAGGAAAATTCTATGAGACAGAAAATCCTTATCTGCAGACCGCTGTCAGAGCACTTTCCGCAATGAGCCGCATTATGTAAAAAATTTACCACTTACCATAGGAAAACGAACCACTTGGTGTAAAAGCATTTACACCGGGTGGTTCGTTTTTTATAATGTACCTGTCAGTACAGAAAAGGAGACAGGTTATGAAAATTAAAATCGAAATGGATGAACAGGCGGAGGAAGAAGTCATTATCCGCTGCCGTGGAATGACAGAACAGATTGCAGCCATTCAGAGAGCAGTCAGTGAGGCAGCCGGGGCAGTCCAGAAGATCGTCCTCTACAAAGGAAATACCGAGTATTATCTTCCGATGAATGATATTTTGTTCTTTGAGACAGCGGATCATGGAGTGGCGGCACACACCGGAAATGATATGTATGAGGCCGGATACAAGCTGTATGAATTAGAGGAAATACTTCCGGGATTTTTTATGAGGGTGTCAAAATCGACGATCTTAAATACTTCTCATATTTTTTCCATTAATCGGAACCTGACGGCATCAAGTGTCGTGGCATTTGAGAACACGCACAAAAAGGTGTATGTCTCTAGATATTATTACAAACCGTTAATCAGCAAATTAGAAGAAAGAAGGTTACATCAATGAAAAAGAAAAATATTGCATGGGGATTATTTTTTATATTTCTTGCGGCAGTGTATCTGGTGATCAGCAGTACAGGGATGGAACTGGGTGTTGGTTTGCCCGGTATTTTTATGACGGTCCTGTTTGTCTGGCTGTTTGTTGAGGGGATAAAAGATGTTAATTTTTATTCGATTGTATTTGCAATAGCCTTTATCTGCATTCTTTACAGAAAACCTCTTGGGCTGGAAAAATTAGGACTGACAAGCTGGACGATACTTGGTGCGGCATTGCTTTTAAGTATCGGTCTGTCTATGATCTTTAAAGATGTACGAAGAAAAAACTGGAAAACAAAAACCATAAACTGGGATGAACAAATGAGTATGCCAAACGGTGAGCAGTGCAGCGGTGAACACATCCGCTGCGAAAATAATTTTGGCTCTGCCATCCGTTATATCAATTCGGAGCATTTCTGCGATGCACAGCTTGAAAATAACTTTGGAAGTATGAGCGTTTATTTTGACAATGCCATAATCGCAGGGGAAGCGGCGTCGGTCGAAGTGGAAAATAACTTTGGGGAGACAAATCTCTATATACCAAAAGAATGGAAAGTGCAGAATGAACTGAAGCGTTCCTTTGGAGCAGTGGAGGAAATAGGACGCGGCGAAGGCAGCAGCGTTGCAACACTGTATCTGCGAGGGGCAGCAAATTTTGGAGTAATCAAAATTTATTATATCTGACCGGTAAGACCAGATGCTGGTGCAGTATGTGAATACTTTCTATGAATGAAAAAGTTCTCCGGATGACATGCAGGTTATTCCTCATCATCTGCATAACTGGTATCTTCGTGCAGATTCGGGATCATGTCAAGACCGCGGTTTGCATCGATCTTCGGATCTTTTCCAAAGTGGTAATCATTTCCCGGCAGGATCGCATTTAAAAAGATACCTGCGATTGCAGCGATGGCAAGGGAAGTGAGTGTGACAGAAGTTCCGGCAACGGTAAAAGTAAGACCGTCCGAAAAACCAAGACCACACACGAAAATCACACCGGCAATGATAAGGTTTCTGGATTTTGTAAAATCAACATGGTTCTCTACAACATTCCGGACACCGATCGCAGAGATCATACCGTAGAGCATAAAGCTGACACCACCGATGATCGCAGATGGCATAGAACCGATCACTTCAGCCATTTTTGGAATGAAGCTTAAGAGAATCGCATAACATGCTGCTAACCGGATCACTTTCGGATCGTGAACACGGCTTAATTCCAGAACACCGGTATTTTCACCGTAGGTTGTGTTAGCAGGACCACCGAAGAGTGCGGAGAGTGCAGTTGCAAGTCCGTCTCCGATTAATGTGCGGTGCAGTCCCGGATCCTCGATAAAGTTCTGATTTACAGTCGCAGAGATCGCGGAGATATCTCCAATGTGTTCCATCATGGTTGCAAGTGCGATCGGAGCCATGACAAGGATGGCAGAGATATTGAATTTGCAGATGGAAAATGCAGGAACACCAATCCAGGAAGCTGCTGCGATATTTGAAAAATCAAGGATTGCAGAACCGTCCGCATTTGTCATACCAAGTGCATTAAAGATAAGAGCGGCACAGTAGGAAATGATAACACCCATCAGGATAGGGATAATTTTGAACATGCCCTTTCCCCAGATATTAAAGATGATGATGACTGCAAGGGCGATCAGTGCTAAAAGCCAGTTCTTAGAAGCGTTGTTTACCGCAGAACCTGCAAGACTTAAACCGATACAGATGATGATCGGACCGGTAACGACCGGCGGCAGGAAACGCATAACCTTTTTGACACCGACAAGCTTGATGATCAGTGCTAAGATCAGGTATAAAAGTCCGGCAACAACAACACCGCCGCAGGCATAGGACAGTTTGTCTGCATTCGACATCTCAGCAAATACACCTGAATCCATGGAAGCGATCGTGGCATATCCGCCTAAAAATGCGAACGAAGAACCGAGAAAAGCCGGAACTTTAAATTTGGTGCAAAAATGGAAAAACAGTGTGCCGATACCGGCGCAGATCAGGGTAACCTGAACATGCAGGACATCCTCCCCAAAATAACTGTTTACCAGGATCGGGACAAGAATTGTTGCGCCGAACATGGCAAACATGTGCTGCAGACCGAGCAGCAGCATCTTTGGAATGCCAAGAACTGAGGCATCACGGATTGGTTCATTGTTTTGATTCATAGAATCCTCCTTTGTTTTTCGGAGAAAAATGCGAGCCCATTGGCGAGCAGAGGATTTTCCTCCTTTGCTTGTTTACTTTTTTATCCCATAAGAAACGCACCTTCGATGGAAAGTGCGTTGTGGAATCAAAATTGGGTTGTAGCAGTTTTTTCATAGCTGCGTACCGGGATCCGGTTCAATTCGTCGGTGCAGTCGAGATAAAAAATAACGAGTGTTTCTGTCTGATATGGAACGACCCAGAGGGATGCGATGCCAAAGGAACAGAGAACCAATAAGCCATATCCGATAAAACTGAGCAGAATATAAAGCAGACGCAGACGGTTGCCGTGCATGAGAAGTCTGCATTCTTTAAAAACTTCCAGACATTTAAGCTCAGGATGATCGAGTGTGATATATCCGATAAAATGATAGGTAAGCATAAAATAACAGCTTAAGATCAGAGAAAGGATTCCCGTCGCTGCTGCAATTACAATAGAAACCACTGAAAAATCTGCGATCACTGCATAAGTAAAACCACCGATCACAGGAATCATGGAAACAAAGATCATCAGTAAAAATAAAAATCCCGCGATAAAAAATCGGTCTGTATTTTTCTTAAATGGATCAAAAATATCGCGGATGCGAAAATCATTTCCGCGTGTCATGGACAGATGGATCTTTGCCACGCCGCATCCTAACACAAAAGAGACAACAGATATGAGAAGCTCTGCGATCAGTGAGATCACAAGCTGCATATTTGTCGGATTATCTCCCATGGAAAAGGAAAATGGAGATTCGATCACAGTTGCGATCAGTGTTGTGGCAGCAAAAGCTGCCATCGGAACACGGTATCTGTCATTTAAAATATCACGCGCAATGCGTTTGAGTTCTTTTGATGTGCGTTTCATTCGGTAAATAACTCCTTTTAGATCATACAGCAGCGGTTACAGCGTTGCTGCAATTAGAATAAATTATAGCATAGGTGGCGGGGGGTTGTATAGATGTGTATTTCTGATAAAATGTGGGGGAGGGTGTTGATGGCAAATGGTGTGTGTTAGTGTTTTGGTGGGCAAATTGCACAAACCAGTCTCAGCTTTGTGCGATTTGCCAGCCGCTACTTTGTGAAACATCATTTGCGTCAACACTTAAAAGATATACTTCAATGGGAAAAGAACAGGATTAAGATATCAAATGGAAAAAAGAAATAATAATGAACAGAAAAAAATAGATAATGTTTTATATATACTTGGTCTGAGCGGTGCAGTCATCTGCTGCGTGTATCTGCTCATTTCAAAAATAACCGGATTTCGTATCGAAAACTATCTCTACCCGTGCCTTTTCCACACCGTAACCGGATACTACTGTCCGGGCTGTGGAGGAACCAGAGCGGTATGTGCTCTCTTTCAGGGACATTTTCTGATATCCTTTTTGGAACATCCGTTTGTACCGTATGCAGCAGTACTCTGCGCGTGGTTTTTATTAAGCCAGACGATCGAACGTCTCTCACACCATAAGCTGCCGCTTGCAATGCACTATAAAGACCGTTACCTCTGGATCGGACTTGCAATCCTTATCATCAACTGTATGGTAAAAAATATCGTCCGCCTCTTCTGGGGTATAAGCCTTTTATAATAGAAGATGCTGATAGAAAAAATAGCGGCGCAAAATCTGCCACCCACGAACCTTCAAACCACCTTTTGTCCCCTGAATCTCCCACAAAAAACTCAGTTCTGCGGAAACAGCATATTATAATCAATCCCCAGCGATGTACAACTTTCCCGCATCATATTTTCAATTCCACCATAGTAAACGTTAGCGAATACCACCGAATAAATTAAGAGCAGCACAATAATGCCAAGCGCTACGCTGCTTAAAGTAAGCCCAAGCTTTGCACGCCCGGAAAATGTTGTCTCACCGCCGCGTGAGAGCAGTGCAAACACGATGCCGAGCGCACCGCAGATTAATGCCGGATAAACCAGACAGAACGTTGAAAGTGCAATGATCCCCATGATAAGGGAAAGATTTTCCATATGTTTTGAATGCCGGTCAGGCATTGGTCTGTAAAACTGATGATCCATAAATAAGCCTTTCTGAAAATAAATAATATGATGTGGATAGTGTATCATGCGGTGTGAAAAAAAACAATGTTACCTTGAATCACTGTGGACATTTCGTTATAATAAAGATATTGCGTCGGAGAAAACGTTAAAATCCGGTGAGAAAAAAGGAGTAACTATGGATATTATTGCAAAGATTTCCGAGGAACTCGGAATCCGTAAAAATCAGGCTGAAGCAGCCGTAAAGCTGATCGATGAAGGGAATACCATCCCGTTTATTGCCCGTTACCGCAAGGAGGCAACCGGAGCACTTAACGATGAGGTGCTTCGTAATTTATATGAGAGACTGACTTATTTAAGAAATCTCGAGGAGCGCAAGGAGACGGTTCTTGCAGGCATTGAAGAACAGGGAAAACTGACAGACGAATTAAAAGCGCAGATCATGTCTGCCGAAACAATGGTTGTGGTGGAGGATCTCTACCGGCCGTACAAACCAAAGCGCCGCACCAGGGCGACGATCGCAAAAGAAAAAGGATTAGAGCCGCTTGCCGGCATCATCACGTTACAGATGTTAAACACATCCTTAGAGGAGGAAGCAGAAAAATTTGTTGATCCGGAAAAAGAAGTGACGAGCGCAGAGGATGCGATCGCCGGGGCAAAAGATATCATCGCGGAGAGCATTTCGGATGAGGCGGATTACCGCAGCCGGATCCGTGATCTGACGGTCAAAAAAGGACGCATGATTTCTGCGGCAAAAGACCCGGAAGCAGAGTCTGTCTATGAGATGTACTATGAATTTGACGAGCCGGTGGCGAAACTTGCCGGACACCGTATTTTAGCGTTGAACCGTGGAGAAAATGAAAAATTCCTGACGGTAAAGATCGAGGCACCGGTCGAGGATATTTTGCGTTACCTTGAAAAAAAGGTGATCGTGCGCGACAACCCACAGACGACGCCGGTATTAAAAGAAGTGATAGAAGATGCCTATGACCGTCTGATCGCACCTGCCATTGAGCGTGAGATCCGCAGTGACCTGACCGAAAAAGCCGAGGATGGTGCGATAAAAGTATTCGGGAAGAACTTAGAGCAGCTTTTGATGCAGCCTCCAATTGCAGGACAGGTTGTACTTGGCTGGGACCCTGCATTCCGTACCGGCTGTAAACTTGCCGTGGTGGATCCGACCGGAAAAGTGCTCGATACGACAGTCATTTACCCGACTGCACCACAGAATAAAGTGGAAGAGGCAAAAGCGGTTTTAAAGAAGCTGATCTCAAAATATCACATCACACTGATCTCACTGGGAAATGGTACAGCATCCCGCGAGTCCGAGCAGGTGATCGTAGAGTTATTAAAAGAGATCCCGGTCAAAGTACAGTATATCATTGTCAACGAGGCAGGAGCTTCCGTATATTCTGCAAGTAAACTTGCAACGGAGGAGTTTCCACAGTTTGACGTAGGACAGCGAAGCGCGGCATCTATGGCACGCCGCCTGCAGGATCCGCTTGCAGAGCTTGTAAAGATCGATCCGAAATCGATCGGTGTCGGTCAGTATCAGCACGATATGAACCAGAAAAAATTAAGCGAGGCACTCGGCGGAGTCGTGGAGGACTGTGTAAACAGAGTCGGCGTTGATTTAAATACGGCATCTGCATCCCTGCTTGAATACATTTCCGGTATCAGCAAGGCAGTTGCAAAAAATATTGTGGCATACCGTGAGGAAAATGGCCGGTTTGAGACGAGAAACCAGCTCTTAAAAGTAGCAAAATTAGGACCGAAAGCATATGAGCAGTGTGCAGGTTTCCTGCGCATCAACGATGGTAAAAATCCGCTGGATGCGACCGGTGTACATCCGGAGAGTTATGCAGCGGCAAAGACACTGTTAGAGCGTCTCGGCTATACGACGGAGGATGTGAAAGAGCGCAGATTAGACGGCATTTCCAAAAAAATTTCCAACTATAAAAAGCTGGCAGAAGAACTTGGCGTGGGAGAGATCACACTGCAGGATATCGTAAAAGAACTTGAAAAACCGGCGCGTGATCCGAGAGAGGATATGCCAAAGCCGATTTTGCGCAGCGACGTCCTTGAAATGAAGGATTTAAAACCGGGCATGATCTTAAAGGGAACGGTCCGGAATGTGATCGACTTTGGAGCATTTGTGGATATCGGAGTCCATCAGGACGGACTGGTACACATTTCACAGATGAGTGACCGTTTTATCAAACATCCGCTGGAAGTGGTCAGTGTCGGCGATATCGTTGAGGTAAAGGTATTGGATGTTGACCTGAAAAAACAGCGCATCGCACTCACGATGAAAATTAATGGTTGACAGATCAGAAAAACATGCATACAATAGAGAGCATAAAAATAATATTAATTCTTCGGGGCAGGGTGATGCAGTAAGATTTGCAGATTCCCGACCGACGGTGATGTAGAGTCCTGATAATGATCAGAGTCATTTACAAAGTCCGTGACCTGCTAAGGCAGCTGATCCGGTGAGATTCCGGAACCGACAGTATAGTCTGGATGAGAGAAGATAAGCATGTGAATGATAAGACGTCAGAAAAGACGTTTCTGTTACATGATAGAACCCCGGATGATGGTTACATCCGGGGTTTTGTCGTATTCAGACAGCAGAATGCTCACAAAATGTGCATTTTATTGTATGAGATATTTCGTCAGACAAAAACACGCTTACAATCCCTCGCATTTTCCGAAAAGAGAAAAGGAGACGAGTGAAATGGATGCAACAAACAAAACAGTAACCGTAAAAAGAGTCAATGTAAGATATCTGACAGTGACAGCTATGCTTTCCGCAGTGGCATATATCCTGATGTTTCTGGATTTTTCCGTGCCGTTTATGCCGTCATTTATCAAGATGGATCTCTCAGAACTTCCGGCACTGATCGGATCATTTGCTATGGGGCCGCTCTGTGGTGTGATCATCTGCCTGGTAAAAAATGTACTTCATCTGTTCATTACATCCACAGGAGGAGTTGGAGAGCTTTCGAATTTTATTCTGGGTGTGGCATTTGTACTGCCGGCAGGGCTTCTTTATAAGTACAAAAAGACAAGAACGACCGCACTGATCGGTTCCATTGCAGGAGCAGTGATCATGGGTGCTTTCAGCATTGTTTCAAACTACTTTCTGGTATATCCGGTCTATTACAATTTCATGCCACAGGAGGCAGTGCTTGGAGCATATCAGCTGATTGCTCCGTCCATGAAGAGTATTTTACAGTGTTTAATCTGCTTTAATATGCCATTTACCTTTATCAAAGGAATGTTTTCCGTAGTCATCACATTTGTGACCTACAAACACATTTCTCCGATCTTAAAGGGAAGACAGTCATAAGCAGGAGCTAACAGAGGTTTCGTTACTGTTTACAGTCAGGCATTTTCTGAACTGAAAATGCCGTATGATACAGTGGTGGTAGCAGATTTTGCCGATTTGGAATGCGAAGCATCGGCAAAATCCGTTACTGGAACGAGGTACGAGTGGACAGTAACGAGTTTTCAGAGAGAAAAGACGCAGAAAAAGAATGCGTCTTTTCTTTTTTTTCAAAAAATGTTATACTAAGCTGATTCTAAAATGGTGGGGGATTGACGATGAGATTGGAATTTGATATAACATTGACCGCAAAGGACATGTTTCGTTTTAACCTGTACCAGACATACACTGGTGCATCCGGGTGGATTTCCGTGATAGCGGCAGTCGTCTGTTTTGCTGCGGCAGGTACAAAATACAGTGAACGCGGAGCATCCTATACGGTTCTTGGTATTTTGCTTGGAGCGCTGATACTGTTTTACATGCCGGTGACACTTTATCTTCGTTCGAAACAGCGCATTGCGGCGTCAGAGGTATTGAAAAACAGCCTGCATTACTGTGTGGACGGAGAAGGGATTTCCGTGACACAGGGGGATGCAGATGCAAAACTGATGTGGGATCAGGTCTATAAGATGGTGTCCACGAAAAATAATGTGCTGGTGTACAGCAACCGTGTGAATGCCTATGTGATCCCAAGGCAGCAGTTAGGGGAAAAATACTGTGAACTTGCAGAAATTGCAAAAGAAAAACTGCCGAAGTACCGTGTGAAATTAAAATAAATTTGTGCATGGCAGATATTTTACCTCATAAAAACATGGAGGACTGAATTATGAAAGAAACCGTTTATGAGACATTTTCCGCGGCAGAGACACATGCGCTTGGGAAAAAGATCGGGGAAACGGCTAGGCCGGGAGATGTGTACACACTTGTGGGAGACCTTGGCGTTGGCAAGACTGTTTTTACACAGGGAATCGCAGACGGACTTGGCATCACAGAACCTGTGTCGAGCCCGACTTTTACGATTGTACAGGTGTATGAAGAAGGAAGAATGCCGTTTTATCATTTTGATGTATACAGGATCGGCGACATCGAGGAGATGGACGAGATCGGTTATGAGGATTACTTTTACGGGGAAGGTCTGTGCATGATCGAGTGGGCAAACCTGATTGAAGAGATCCTTCCGGATAAACGCTATGATGTGACGATTGAAAAGGACCTTGAAAAAGGATTTGATTACCGGAAAATTACCATAAAAGAGCATGAGGACTGATAAAACAGTTCGTTCATGCGGGAATGGAGCTTACAATGAAAATTTTGGGATTAGACAGTTCAGGACTGGTGGCAAGCGTGGCAATCGTATGTGACGATAACATGCTTGGCGAATATACCGTCAATTATAAAAAAACACATTCACAGACGCTTCTGCCAATGTTGGATGAAGTGGCAAAGATGATAGAGCTGGATCTAAATTCGATCGATGCGATCGCAATCGCAGGAGGTCCGGGATCATTTACCGGACTTCGGATTGGTTCGGCAACGGCAAAAGGACTTGGACTGGCATTAAATAAGCCGATCATCAACGTGCCGACTGTAGATGCGCTTGCGTATAATCTTGTCGGACATGCAGGACTTGTGTGTCCGCTTATGGATGCCAGAAGAAACCAGACTTACACGGGACTTTATTCTTTTGACGGCAATGAGATGGAAGTATTAAAGGAACAGTGCGCAGTCGGAATTGATGAGATCATTTCGATTGTAAACCAGTTCGAACAGCCGGTTACTTTTTTAGGGGATGGTGTGCCGGTATTTCAGGAGTATATAGCAGAAAACTGCAGTGTACCGTATACATTTGCCCCTGCACACGTCAATAAACAGAGAGCAGGAGCGGTTGCGGCACTTGGCATGAAATATTTTGCAGAGGGCAGATCAGAAACCGCTGCGGAACACAAGCCGGAATATCTGCGCCTGTCCCAGGCAGAGAGAGAACGAAAAGAGGGCGGATTAGCATGATCACAGTCAGAGCCATGCAGGTAAAAGATGCAGAACAGGTAAGTGAACTGGAAAGAATGATCTTTTCACAGCCATGGAGTTATCAGGGATTTGTGGATTCACTCAGTCTGCCGAACACGGTTTTTCTGGTTGCGGAAGAAAATAATAAGATCTTAGGATATATCGGAATGTATTTATCCATTGATGAAGGTGAGATCACAAACGTGGCGGTTTCACCGGAAATGCGGTGCCATGGTATTGGCGGCATGCTGCTTGCGGAAGCAAAAAAAGAGGCAGAGAGCCGCTCGGTCGGCAGAATCGTGCTTGAAGTCCGTTGTTCGAATGACAGTGCAATCCGTCTGTATGAGCGCAATGGATTTGTAAATCACGGCGTGCGGAAGGGATTCTATGAACTTCCGAAAGAGGATGCCTATATTATGATATATGGCCAATAATTCCCACTACATAAGGCAGAATCTTGTTTGTATAATATAGATATTAATAGATATCTGTGGACAGCATAGGTTTTCGTGGACAATGTCTGTCTGTATTGCAGAATGGGAAGGCAGAAAAAATGAGCAGAAAAGATCAGAAAATATATTGTAACTGTTGTGGAAAAATGATTTGTCTGTTATCTGAGAAGAACCGCACTTCATTCCTTACGGTGGAGAAGGAGTGGGGGTATTTTTCCGATAAAAAAGACGGGAGGATACACAGAATGGATATCTGTGAGTCCTGCTATGAAAAAATGGTAGAAAAATTTGTGATACCGCCGGAGGAAAAACAGGTAACAGAGTTTGTATGAAAGGAGTAAAATCTATGCCCGGTATGCTGGGCATTGCTCACCAGATGGCAAATTTTACAAAACAAAATTGCATTTTGCTCCGCAAAACAAGGAGTAAAATCCTCTCCTCGCCAGTGGGCTCGGATTTTGCTTCGCAAAACAAGGAGGATTATATGTTAGACGTATGTCTTTTGGGAACTGCAGGCATGATGCCGCTGCCGCACCGTTGGCTGACGGCGTCACTGATGCGTTATAACGGGAGCAGTTTACTTATTGACTGTGGAGAGGGAACCCAGATCGCAATCAAGGAAAAAGGATGGACTTTTAAGCCAATTGATGTGATCTGTTTTACACATTATCATGCGGATCATATCAGCGGACTGCCGGGATTGCTTCTTTCCATGGGCAATGCAGAGCGGACAGAACCTCTGACTATGATTGGACCAAAGGGATTAGAGCGTGTAGTCGGGGCACTTCGGATGATTGCACCGGAACTGCCGTTTGAAATAAGATATATTGAAATAATGGAACCGGAAGCCGATATAGAAATAAACGGATATCATATCCATGCGTTCCGCGTCAACCATAATATTACCTGCTATGGGTATACCGTGGAGATCAGACGTGCCGGAAGGTTTTCCGTGGAGCACGCGAAGAAACGTGAAATTCCACAAAAATACTGGAACAGACTTCAAAAAGGGGAAGAGATCGAAACGGAAGATGGGGCACATTATACCCCGGATATGGTGCTTGGTGCTGCCCGGAAAGGGATCAAAGTAACTTACTGTACCGATACCAGGCCGACGGAATCACTTGTTGCTTCTGCAAAAAAATCGGATCTTCTGATCTGCGAGGGTATGTATGCGGAAAAAGAAAAAATTGCAAAAGCAAAACAGTACAAGCATATGACTTTTTATGAAGCAGCGGAAGTGGCAAAAAAAGCGGAAGTCGCAGAAATGTGGCTGACCCATTTTTCACCGTCACTGGTGCATGCAGAAGATTATATGCCGCAGGTAAGGGAGATTTTCCCCAATGCTTTTCTTGGAAAAGATGGAAAGAGTGTGGAACTGATGTTTGAGGATGAGAAAAATTGAGAGGGGATTCATATGAAAAAGAATGGACAGAAAATCATTTTTGCAGTTGTATGTGTTGTGATCATTGTGGGACTTTTCTGGTATACTGCGGCGAAAAAGGGAAATTCGGCAGGAAATAACGATGACCTTACGGAAGTAGAGAAAGTGATTACCAAGAATCTTGAAAAGAATTACCCGGAAACACCAAGAGAAGTTGTGAAATTTTATAATCGTATTATTACCTGCTTTTATGATGAAGAGTATACAGATGACGAACTTTATGAGCTTGGCGATCAGGCAAGACTTCTGATGGATGATGAACTGTTGGAAAACAATTCCAGAGATGATTATTTTAAAAGCCTGAAAGCCGATATAGAAGACTATCACGACAAGTCGAAAAAGATAGAGTCCTCCTCTGTGTGCAGCAGTGATGAGGTAAAATATCAAAAGATTGATGGGGATGACTGCGCTTATGTGACGGCATCTTATTTTGTGAACGAAAATAAAAGTTATACCCGTACAAATCAGACTTATGTGCTTAGAAAAGACAAAGACGGAAAATGGAAGATTTTAGTATTTTATCAGACCGAAGGAGATACGGAAGATGAGTGACAAGGAGATAAAGATTCTTGCAATAGAAAGTTCATGTGATGAAACTGCGGCAGCAGTTGTGGTAAACGGCAGGGATGTCAGATCCAATGTGATTTCATCACAGATTGCACTTCACACATTATATGGCGGTGTCGTTCCGGAGATTGCTTCGCGAAAACATATTGAAAAAATCAATCAGGTGATCGAGCAGGCACTCAGTGACGCAGATACGACTCTGGATGATATCGATGCAATCGGTGTTACATACGGACCGGGACTGGTAGGTGCACTGTTAGTCGGAGTAGCGGAGGCAAAGGCGATCAGTTATGCGAAAAATATACCTCTGGTCGGAGTGCATCATATCGAAGGACATATCAGCGCAAACTACATTGAGAATAAAGATTTAGAGCCGCCATTTTTATGCCTTGTTGTATCCGGCGGACATACCCACCTTGTAAAAGTGCTGGACTATGGAAAATACGAGATATTAGGACGTACGAGGGACGATGCGGCCGGAGAAGCTTTTGACAAAGTGGCAAGAGCAATCGGACTGGGCTATCCGGGTGGACCGAAGATCGAAAAAGTATCGCATGAGGGAAATCCCCATGCGATGGAGTTCCCGCGCGCAAAAATCGCAGATGGACCATATGATTTCAGCTTCAGTGGGTTAAAATCCGCAGTTTTAAACTATCTGAACGGCTGCCAGATGAAAGGAATCTCTATCGTACAGGCAGATGTTGCGGCATCATTTCAGAAAGCAGTGACGGATGTTTTGATCGGGAATGCGATGAAAGCAATCGATGAGTTTAAGATGGATAAATTTGCGATTGCAGGAGGCGTGGCTTCCAACGGAGTCCTGCGTGAAGGAATGCGTGAGGCGTGCGAGAAAAAAGGAGTGCAGTTTTATCATCCATCACCGATTTTTTGTACCGACAATGCGGCAATGATTGGTGTTGCTGCTTATTATGATTTTATACATGGACAGAGAGATGGGTTAGATCTCAATGCTGTTCCAAATTTAAAACTTGGAGAACGCTAATGGAAAAATTTACGGCGATCGTTCTTGCTGGTGGAACCGGAAAAAGAATGCACAGTCATATTCACAAGCAATATCTTACACTGGCAGGAAAGCCGGTTCTTTATTATGCATTAAAGGCATTTGAGGAGAGTGATATCACAGATATCATCCTTGTCACAGGTGCCGATGAGGAAGCGTATTGTAAACGGAAAATTATTGATAAATATCATATCGGTAAAGTAAAAGCAATCGTGCCGGGTGGCGTGGAACGATATCATTCTGTATATGCGGGACTCTGCGCAGCGGAGGGGGCGGACTATGTGCTGATCCATGACGGGGCGAGACCGTTAGTGTCGGCCGATATCATAAAAAGATCCATGCAGGCGGTGAAGGAATATCGTGCATGCGTGGCGGGAATGCCGGTAAAAGACACAATCAAAATAGCAGATGAAGACGGTTATGCTAAATTGACGCCAGAGCGTTCAAAAGTATGGCAGATTCAGACACCACAGAGCTTTTCCTATCCACTTGTATATGAGGCATATCGAAAAATGCTTGCAGATGAGGACTCTGCCATTACGGATGATGCGATGGTGGTGGAACGGATGACAAACCAGCCGGTTAAGCTGATCGAGGGGAACTACAGGAATATAAAAATCACCACACCGGAGGATATGCTGATCGCCGAAATGTACTTAAAACAGGGCACTTCAAACATCTGAAATGAAAAAAATGAAAAAAAGTTAAAATAATTGTTGACAGAAACAAAAGTTGATGGTAGAATCTTTTTTGCACTGATTCGTGCGAAACAAATACGGAGAGGTATCGAAGTGGTCATAACGAGGCGGTCTTGAAAACCGTTTGTCCGAAAGGGCGCATGGGTTCGAATCCCATCCTCTCCGCTTACTGATGAAAGTCAGTACGAATTAATATGTAATGCAATTCGGAGAAGTACCCAAGCTGGCCGAAGGGACACCCCTGGAAAGGGTGCAGGTCGTTAATAGCGGCGCGAGGGTTCAAATCCCTCCTTCTCCGCTCGCTTGAATGATTAATTCAAAAAGTTCTTGACAAAGACTTAAGAATGAGTTAATATAGACAAGCTGTTCGAAAGAAAAAGCTTTCGACAAAATAAAATAAAAAAGTTCTTGACAAAACAGACTTGATAAGATAAAATGAACAAGCTGTCGCCGAGAACGACAACAAAACAAAGAACCTTGATAACTGAACAGTGAAATAACCTTGAAAGATTCAATGAATT